>Ga0326597_10001043_pt1 | contig 46127 bp, 42 predicted proteins | sample RVTome_12_FD_203789 | JGI IMG/M metagenome (GOLD analysis project Ga0326597, IMG submission 203789) | Soil microbial communities from uranium-contaminated site in the Upper Colorado River Basin, Wyoming, United States - RVT100D185 | ecosystem: Environmental > Terrestrial > Soil > Contaminated >...
TCATTACGCGTGCAGGCTGAACGCGCACTCAGGCAGGGCGTACCCGGTCAAGTACGCACTTCGTGAAGGACAAACGAAGAACGCTCGCCGAAGCGAGCGCGTACCTTCCTTGGTTGACGCTTCACAGAATACGACGTTATGCGGGATTCGTCAAGGCGTTGCAGCGCGACGGGGCAGAACGCACCTCTACTGCAGGTCCGGAGGCCTGTTGCGGCCTGTTTCGCGGGGATACCAGGCGGCACGCCGTTGCGCTGATCTGGTTCGAACGCCGCGCGCTTCTCCGCGACACGTGGCATCATGCGGCTCGAATGGACCTACCACTTCCCACCTTCGACGATGTTGCAGCCGCAGCCGAGCGGATCGCCGGCTCGGTTCGCAGGACGCCACTACTTCCCCTCCCGAGCGACGGTCCTGGCGCGCTCGGGCCGCAACTGTGGGTCAAGCCTGAGAACCTGCAGCGAACCGGCGCGTTCAAACTGCGCGGCGCGATGAACTTCCTGGCTCGGATGGATCCCGGCGAGCGTGCGCTGGGGGTGGTGACGCACTCCAGCGGGAACCACGGTCAGGCGGTCGCCTGTGCCGCCGCAGCGTTCGGGGTTCCCGCCACCGTGGTGATCCCCGACGGCGCTCCGGCGGTGAAGGTGGCCAGGACGGCTGGGTGGGGGGCGACGATCCTGCGCTGCGAGAACAGCGGTGAGGCGCGCCTAGCCGCTGCGGCCGCAGCGGCTGAGCAGCGCGGAGCGACGATCGTGCCGCCGTTCGATCACGCCTGGATCGTTGCCGGTCAGGGCACGATCGGTCTGGAGATCGCCGAGGACCTGCCAGACGTCGCCAACGTACTGGTGCCGATCGGCGGTGGCGGACTATCTGCCGGAACGTTGCTTGGGTTGAAGGCCAAAGCGCCTTCAGCGCGCCTGATCGGGGTCGAGCCCGCCGTGGCGGCGGACGCACGCGACTCGCTGCTGCGGGGTGAGCGGGTCTCGTGGACGGCGGAGCGCACCAACCGCACGATCGCCGACGGTGTCCGCACCCAGATGCTTGGCGAGACGACGTTCGCCCTCCTGCACGGGCAGTTGGACGGGATCGTAACCGTCGAAGAGGACGAGATTCGCGCCGCTACTGTGTGGTGGCCACGTTTCGCTCGGATGGTGGTCGAGCCGACCGGGGCGCTGACCCTGGCCGGGTGGCGGCGTCTGAACGCGGCGCTCGCCGAAAGCGTGCCGTCCAGCGAACCGGGTCAGCCGCAACTGGCGGAGGGCCCGACCGTGTTGATCATCAGCGGAGGGAACGTCGACGACGACGTGCTGGCGGGCCTGCTGAGCGATCCGGCCCTGCGGTAGCATTCAGCCATGCATCCGATGGCGTTGTTGATCTTGCTCGCCTTCGGGTCGCTGGTGGCGACCTGCTTCGCTGTGTGGTTGCTGGTGACGTTCCACTCTCGCGCCGAGCTGGCGGAACGACTGGCCGAGGCGCGCAGCGAACCGTCCGCGCACCGCCTTTCGCTCAGCAACGACGTCGTGCGGGGCGCCCGCGCGCCCCGCAAACACCCTCCGGTAGACCAGCCTTCCGTGGACCGAGCTCCGCTTCCGAAGGCGAACGACGCTCCGGCGCGACCGGCCGGCGATCCGTTCGAACGGTTCCTCGATCCACGACGCGACCGCGACCGTTTCTGAACTCTAGACCTGATGCCTCTCGACCTGGTGTCGGTGGTCAGGCCGGCGTGGCGACCAGTTCCTTGAGCCGGCGGTAGGCCCGGTCGGCCTTGTCACGAAGCTGCGGGTCGTTCGACCTGCCGGCCATCATCAGGTGCATGTTGGCGTGCTGGTCGACGTCTCCAAAGATCGAGTTGAGGATCTCGACCTCCTTGTTGCTGCGCAGGTTGGCGTCCTCGCGGAAGGTGCTGGTGTAGCTGAACTCGAACTGACGGTCGTCGATCGTTCCGGCGAGGTACCGCTCAAGCAACGTCAGGTAGGGAGCGAGGTCGCTTCCGTCGCCCTGTCCGGCCGTGACGGGTGCGCCACCCTCCGGCATCTGTTCGAAACCGACCGCGAGGGTATCCGGCGTGATGTTCCAGTTGTCGACGTCGAACACCGCTTCACCGTTACGGAACAGGATCACCTGAGGGCTCTCGTGGCGAATCCCGGTGCGTTCGGTGACGGCGTTGGCGGCGGGGCGCGCTTCGAGCACGCGAATCAAGCCGACCATCAGGTCCTCGCGCGGTTCGAGCCGCTCCTGCAGGAATCCGAACCCTTGCATGGTCTTGTGGCAGCTACCTGCCTTGAAGATGACGCTGGTGGGGTGTTCGCTCAGGAACGCGTCGACCTCGGCGTCGTTGGTCAGGTTGACGATGCGATCTCGCAACATTGGGGCCTCCCTTGGGCGGCATCGTACGAGCGTGGTGCGTCGGGCGATGTCGCCGGCACCGCAATCCCTAGTGTGGCACTTGGGAAGCGGGCTTGTCACGCCCCCCGCCGACGCCTACGATGGGACATTCGCGCCGTCAGTGATGCGCGCTCTGTTGAGGGCAGCTGTGGAGGGGGGCAACGGTGGCGTCTACCACGGACAGTGAACGCCGCATTCCGGGGTACTGCGCGCTGTGCGTGTCGCGTTGCGGGTCGGTCGCGGTGGTCGAGGATGGGCGCCTGAAGGCGCTGGAGCCGAACCCTGCCCACCCGACCGGCAGGGCGCTGTGCGCCAAGGGGCGCGCCGCTCCGGAGCTGGTGCACCACGAAGGACGCCTGCAATACCCGCTGGTGCGTACCCGCCCGAAGGGCGACCCCGACCCGGGCTGGCGCAGGATCGGTTGGGACGAGGCGCTCGCCCTGAGCGCCGATCGGCTGCGCGACATAGCCGATCGGTCGGGTGCCGAGAGCGTCGCGTTCGCGATGGCGTCCCCGTCCACGTCTGCAATAGACGACGCCAAGGAGTGGATCCAACGGTTGGCGTTCGCCTTCGGCAGTCCCAACCTGCTGGTGTCGATGGAGCTGTGCGGCTGGGGCCGCTACTTCGCGACGCAGTACACCTTCGGCGCTCCGGTCCCAGGCGCGTACATGCCCGACCTGGAGAACGCCGGTTGCATCCTGTTCTGGGGCTACAACCCCAGCCTGGCCCGTCTGACGCACGCCACCGCCACCGTTGCCGCGCTGTCTCGCGGGGCTCGCCTGGTGGTCGTCGATCCGCGCCGGGTGGGCCTGGCCAACAAGGCCGAGCAGTGGCTGCGCGTCCGCCCGGGCACCGACGGTGCACTGGCGCTCGGGCTGGCGGGCGTGATGATCGAGCGCGGCTGGTTCGACCAGGAGTTCGTTCGCGTTTGGACCAACGCAGCGCTATTGGTCCGCAGCGACAACGACCGGCTGCTGCGCGGCTCGGACCTGACCGGCCGGCTGGACGACCGGCGCTACGTCGCCTGGAGCGAAGCGTCGGACGGTCCCCTCCTCTACGACCCCGCCACGGGTGCGTACGAGACCGGCCCGGCGTCGCTCCACCCCGAGCCGAGCCTTTCCGGCACGTTCCAGGTCGCCACTCGCGACGGGACCGTCACCTGCCGGCCGGTGTTCGCCCTGGTCACGGAGATGTGCCGGAGCTATTCGCCCGAGCGTGTCGAGGCGATCTGCGGCATTCCCCGGCAACAGCTAATCGACACTGCGCAACTGCTGTGGGAGGCTCGGCCGCTGGCGTACTACGCCTGGAGCGGTGTGGAGATGCAGACCGGCTCCACCCAGATAGCGCGGGCGATCGCGCAACTGTACGTGCTGACCGGAAACCTCGACTCGCCGGGCGGGAACGTGCTGTTCTCGTCGGTTCCGCAGGCGGACGTGTCCGGCCTGGAACTGCTGCCCGCTGCCCAACGCAGGCGATCGCTGGGTCAGGAGTCGCGGCCGCTGGGACCGTCGCGCTGGCACTGGGTCACCTCGGACTCCCTCTACCGCGGGATGCTCGAGGAGGAGCCGTACCCGGTCCGCGGCCTGGTCGGCTTCGGCGCAAACCTGCTGATGTCGCACGCCGACGGTCGGCGCGGCCGTGCGGCTCTCGAGAAGCTGGACTTCTACGTGCACGCCGACCTGTTCATGAACCCGACCGCGGAGCTGGCGGACGTCGTGCTGCCGGTCGCCAGTCCGTTCGAGTCGGAGGCGCTCAAGATCGGTTTCGAAGTCAGTCAGGAGGCGCAGATGCACGTGCAGCTGCGGCCGGCGGTGGTGGTGCCGCGTGGCGAGGCGCGCTCCGACAGCGAGGTAGTCTTCGGCCTCGCGACCCGGCTGGGCTTGGGCGAGCACTTCTGGAACGGTGAGGTCGAGGCGGGCCTGCGCCATCGGCTGGCACCGTCGGGGCTGTCGCTCGAGCAGTTGCGGGCCAGTCCAGGAGGGATCCGCGTACCGCTGGAGACGCGCCACAGAAAGCACATGGCAAGCGGTCGCGAAGGGCCAGCCGGCTTCCCCACCGCGTCGCGCCGGATCGAGCTGTACTCGGAGGCGCTGCTCGAGGGCGGCTATCCGCCACTGCCCGATTACGAGCCGCCGCGGGTCGGTCCGGAGGCGCGGCCCGACCTGACGGAACGCTTCCCGCTGATCCTCACCTGCTCGAAGAGCACCTTGTTCTGCGAGAGTCAACACCGGGCGCTGCCCAGCCTGCGTCGCCGGGCGCTGGATCCGGAGGTCGAGCTTCACGCCGTCACCGCTGCCGCGCGGGGCATCGAGGCGGGCGACTGGGTCCGCCTCGAAACGCCGAACGGCAGCGTCCGCGCCCGCGCGCGCTTCAACGACGCGTTGGATCCGAAGGTGGTGTGTGGCCAGCACGGCTGGTGGCAGGCGTGCGACGAGCTGGACGCGCCGGGCTACCCACCGTTGGACGAGCGGGGCGCGAACTTCAACCTGTTGATCGACCACGCCGAGCTCGATCCGGTGAGCGGCTCGGTGCCGCACCGGGCGTTTTTGTGCGAGGTACGGCGCGACTAGGCACGGGTGAGCCGAGCGTAGGAATAGCGGTCGGCATCCTCGTGTCGTGACCGCGTCGTCGAGCTCGTCCGCGACGCCACGGCGCCTGAGAAAGGACCCTGCATGGGCACCATCGTCACCTTCCCCAAGCCTCGTCAGGTCGAGATTCTCGACCGTGAGGACGCCCCCCTCGCTCCGGACGAGGTCCGCGTCGCTACGCTCTACAGCGGCATCAGCGCCGGTACCGAACTGACCGCCTACCGCGGCACCAACCCCTACCTGTCCCGGCGTTGGAACGACCAGCTCAGACTGTTCCAGAGCGACGAGGGGACCAGCATGAGCTATCCGGTCGAAGGTTGGGGTTACGAGGAGGTCGGCCGCATCTGCGAGGTCGGTGCCGAGGTCGAGGACTTGGGGGTCGGCACGATCGTCTACGGCACCTGGGGGCACCGCAGTCACCAGGTCCTAGCGGCCGACGTCGCCCGCACCCGCATCCTGCCCGAGGGACTCGCGCCGATCCTGGGCATCTTCTCGCACATGGGCGCCATCGCTCTCAACGGGGTGCTGGACGCCGGCATCGGCGTCGGCGAGACGGTGGCGGTGTTCGGCCTTGGCGTTCCCGGGCAGCTGGTTGCGCAGCTCGCCAAGAGCTCCGGCGCAATCGTGTTCGGGGTCGACCCGATCGCGGCGCGTCGCGAGAAGGCGTTGGAGCTTGGCGCGATCGACCTGGCGCTCGACCCGTCGGACGGCGACGTGGCAGTCACGATCCGCGGCCACACCGCGAACCGTGGCGCCGACGTGTCGATCGAAGTCTCAGGCGTGCCGGTCGCGCTGCACGATGCTATCCGTGCGACCGCCTACAGCTCGAGGGTGGTCGCGCTCGGGTTCTTTCAGGGCGAGGCGGTCGGCCTGCGCCTCGGCGAAGAGTTCCACCACAACCGTGTCAACGTCGTCAGTTCGCAGATCTCCGGCGTGGCGCCGGAACGGTCCAATCGTTGGAACCGCGAGCGGCTGGTCCGCACCGGCATGGAACTGCAGGCGCGCGGCGTGCTCAACCTGCGCCCGCTGATAAGTCACGTGATGCCGTACGAGCAGGCGGCCGAAGCGTTCAGAATGTTGGACGAGGATCCTTCCGGAGCGCTCCAGGTAGTGCTCGAGACCGAGGAGGCGCGCGCGTGACGGCCCTGCGCATCGCCATGATCGGCGCCGGCGGGATCGCCGCACGGCACTTAGGCGTGCTAGAGCGCCTGCCGTACGTGCAGATCGTCGCGCACCTGTCTCGCCGGCGCGAATCGGCCGAGCGGCAGGCCGCCCGCTACGGCGGCGAGGCGTACGACGACGTCGCCACACTGCTCGATCGAGCACACCCTGACGCGGCTTTCGTGACCGTCCCCCCCGGCTCGCACGGCGCCTACGAGCACGCGCTGATCGAGCGTGGCGTGCCGTTCCTGGTCGAGAAGCCACTCTCGGCCGACGAGGACACCGCCGAGGAGATCGGCGCCCGTCTGGCGTCCAGCGGCTTGCTGGCCGCCGTCGGTTACCACTGGCGGGCGATGGACACCATCCCCGAGCTGCGCGCCACCCTGGCGCAGGCCACCCCGCGCCTGGTGGTCGGCGCATGGCACAGCTCCACCCCAGCACCCGCCTGGTGGCGGGTGCGTGAGCAGAGCGGCGGGCAACTGGTCGAGCAGGCCACCCACCTGGTCGACCTGGCACGGCACCTGCTCGGCGACGCGACCGTCCTTGCGGCCAGCGAGTCCGCCGCGGTCGCGCCCGCCCCCGGCGCCAACGTGCCCGTCGCCACCACCACCACCGTCCGTTACGACTCCGGTCCGTTGGGCAGCTTCACGACCACCTGCGCACTGGACGCCTCACGCACTGTGCAGCTGGAGATCGCCTGCGAGGGTCTGCACATCCGCATTGATCAGTCCGCCGTGACCTACGACGCTGCCGCCGAGCGTCGCGTCGTCCACAGCAGAGCCGACCCGTTTCAGGTCGAAGACGAAGCGTTCCTCGCCGCGGTGCGCAGCGGCGACCGGTCGGGAGTGCTGTGCGACTACCAGGATGCGCTGGGCACCCACCGGCTGGTGCACGAGGCGGCGCGGGTGGCGGGGGCGGCTAGCTGAGACCTCTTCGATAGTCGCCTGGCAACGACTTGCCTCGACAGAGGTGCAATGGGTACTTGCCCACGGCAACCCGGACGCGGCCACTTGCGATGTCGGCACGCACGGTTATATTTGGTGCGAGGCATGGGAGATGGGGGCATTGACATGGACTTCAAGAATAAGTCCGCGCGGCAAAAGCAGCCTACGCAACAACCTGCGCGCTCCCGTGGATCTGCGACGGACGTCAAGCTAGATACCAAGCTCACACGTCGGAAGCCTGCCATCGAGACGTTGCCAGACCAGCACTTGCCCGTGGGCGCCCCCCGCACGCAAGCGGAAGCACGGGCGCGAATAATGGCGCGCGTGCGGGCAGATCAAGTAGCCCTGGATGCACTCGCCGAACTCTAGAGACACGTATACCTACGCTTACCGAGAGTGGGTCTTTCCCACTCTCGGTTTCGTGTTGGAAGCAGAAGCACACGAAGCTATGATCGAGTCGTCCGGCGGCTCCCACGGAGTCGAGAATTCCAGTTACCTGGAGAGTGCGCTGAGCGCGCCTCTCGACTCGGCATTGGGCAATGACGCATACCCTGGCCTCTTCGATAAGACAGCTGCACTCTGCTTCCGCTTGGCCAAGAACCACGGCTTCGTTGACGGCAACAAGCGAACGGCCCTCATTACCGCAGCCCCATCGCGGAAGAGCTCGCCCAGACCCTCTTCGCCAGCGACGCGCGGCAGCCGACACGCCTCGCGACGAGCCTGACGCAGGCCAACCGTAGTGCAGCTCGTGCTCTCGTCAAGAAGAGCGGCAGTCACGCATCGAAACTTAAGACGCCTCGCCTCACGCCCAGCTGCGAGTCGTGCGGACGTGAGCTCGCCTCCAGAGACAGGAAGCTCTGCGACACGTGCCTGGCCGAAGCGAAGAGCGAGCGCATACGAAAGCTCAAGAAGGAGACCTTCGCTGAGGGCCGAGACCGTTCGCACACCCGTGAGGCGAACACACGGAGACGCAAGACTCAGCTCGACCACACCACGAAGCAGGCCCGCTAGCGGGCAACAGCGCCCGAAGGCCAGATCTCAGCAGCAACCTACCGCGACGTGATCCTGCCTGCCCTCGCGAGCGTCGACGACAAGGCAATTCGCGAGGCGACCGGCCTGTCCCTCGGGTACTGCGCCGACATCCGGAAGGGAAAACGCGTCCCGCATCCGTGTCACTGGGCGGATCTACACGCGTTGCTGTCTCGATCTGGTTGACGTCCGCGCACTTGGGCGAGAAGCACTGGCGGCTGGCATGGCGTCGGCCGCGTCGAACAGGAGAAGGGAGCACGTGTGAGCGCTTCCCGCGCGCCGTTCGGTGTTGCCCAAGAATACTGGCGGCACTACCGACCGGTTGGAGGCGAACCACAATGACCCGAGCACCATCCTTCGGCTCACTCGCATGGCAGATCGTGATTCTCGTCCTCAGTGTCTTCACCCTGATATTCATGGCTGCAGACACGTTGTTCGCTCTCACGGCAGAAACGTCGAGCCTGTTCTTCTGGCTAGATACGATCATCTGCCTGATCTTCCTTGCCGACGTCGCTTACCAAGGACTCATTCATCACGACCGACGTCGCTACTGGCGTTGGGGATGGCTGGATCTCCTCAGCAGCATTCCCGCCGTGGCACTCTTGCGATGGGGACGGCTCGTGAGGATCGTCCGGATCGCGCGCGTTCTGCGCGCCTTCCGAAGCACGCGGGCGCTCATCCAGCACTTGTTCCGAGATCCCGCCAAAGGAACGTCCTTGACGGTGGCACTGGCAGCCCTAACGCTCGTTGTGTTTGGGAGCATTGCCATCCTCAACGTGGAATCCGGGCATCCAGGCACCAACATCCGCTCGGCGGGGGAAGCACTTTGGTGGTCCTTCGTGACGGTCACGACCGTCGGGTACGGCGATTACTTCCCCGTATCAACTGCCGGTAGAGTCGTCGCTGCCATTCTCATGGCCACGGGAATCGGCCTGTTCGGAACGCTTACGGCCTACCTCGCGAATGCTTGGCTGAAGCACGACTCGGGCAACACAAACGACGATGAGCTCCGAGCCGCGCGAAGGCAGTTGGAACTCGTGACCAGCAGGCTCGAAGGAATCGAGGAACGCCTTCCACGTCGCCAGCCCCATGACGTGTAGCGGGCCGGGTGCAAGGCACTCAAGCGCGAGCTCGCGCACGGCCGTGCCCCGTTCGCTTTGCCTGCCTCGGGGGCACTCCGTCTCATGACCAACGCTTTCGTCTGGCTAGACGCAGCGATCGCTTCCCGCTCGCGTTTGCGTGATCGCGTACGAAACTGACATGGTATTCGCACTGCACGTTCGCTTCGAGCGCTGGTCAGGAGGCCGTGATGGGGTTCCGGTTTCGACGTCGAGTCAAAATCGCGCCAGGTGTTGGGTTCAACCTCTCCAAGCGGGGCGTTGGGATCTCGGCCGGGCCTCGTGGCCTCCAGATGGGTGTTGGGCCGCGAGGAGGGCACTTCAGCGTCGGAGCACCGGGCACAGGGCTGAGCTTCAGAAAGGATGCGATCAAGCACCGACGTCGTGAACGGAACGACGACCTGTCCGAGAGCACAACCGTCGCAGTGCAACTCAAGTCCGACGGCACCGTTACCATCGTGGACGCGGACGGTAAGCCTCTTCCACCCAAGCTCGTGAAGGTCGTCCGGGACAACCATGGCGACGAGCTCCAAGCCTTCTTGGAACAGCAGTGCTCCGAGTTGAACGCTGGCGCCGAGGCGATTGCGCGCGTCCACCTTTCGACGCCAGGACCCGACGACCCAGCCCGCTACGAGCCGAGGCCCTTTGACGTCGCCCGACCCGAGCCCTTCGTGCCCGAAAGCCTCGGAATCCTCGGTTGGCTGCTACCCGGCCGACGCTCCCGCATTCGCGCAGAGAACGAGGCTGGCCGCCAAGCGTGGACCGACTCGCTCGAGCAGTGGGAAGCAGACAGGAAGCGTCACGAACAAGATGAAGCCCGACGCGAAGTGGCTCTCGAAGAGGGCCTCCGTAGTGATCAAGAGGTCATGGAGAACGTTCTCGAAGAGCGTCTTTCCAGTCTGGCGTGGCCGCGCGAGACCATAGTCTCGTTCGAGCTCCACGACGAAGGCAGGTCCGCTTTCTTGGACGTCGATCTGCCTGAGGTCGAGGACATGCCCGACAAGACCGCGAGCGTGGCGTCGCGAGGCTTGAAGGTCAACATCAAGAACAAGTCCGACACCCAAGTGCGCAAGGACTACATGCACTTCATCCACGCGATCCTCTTTCGCGTGATCGGGGAAACCTTCGCCACGCTTCCCGAGCTCCAGGAGGTGGTCGCGAGTGGGTACTCGCAACGTCCAGACCCTGCAACCGGCAACATCAGAGACGACTACCTCATCAGCACTCGCGCAACCCGAACCGACTGGGAAGCGATCAACTTCCGCAACCTCGAGGCTGTCGATGTCATCGACGCATTCGATCAGTTCGAGCTCAGACGCAAGATGACGAAGACAGGTGTCTTCAAACCAGTCGAGCCGCTTGCCATGCCTGACCGCAGCTGACCACCACCAAGTTGCTACGCGCGACCTCGGCACCGCCACCAGGCCAGTGCGTGGGGGTGAACAGCCAGAACACCCCTATCTACTAACCCGAGGTCGCGTTGACGGGTTAGTAGATAGCCAGGTCGAACTGGTTCACCCCGGGCAGTCACCGTGCTGGCCGCCAGCACGAGTTGCTGGGTGCCTGTGCGCCCTACGGGTTCCCGTTGCACGGCCAAAGTTGACCGTGTCACTAGCCTGCCACATGGTCAACGACTCGACTGGCTACCCGAGCTACGCAATACTGGTGACATGTCGAAGACGGATCCCGTGCTCCAGCGGATTCTCACCATGCACCGAGTGAACTTCAAGCGGGTTGAGGATGTCGTGTTCGGCATGGTCGACCAGGATGATCCGGTACTTCTCAAGGAAAGCAGAAGGAAGGTCGATTCCGAAGTCCTCAGAAAGCTCGCCGACGATGATAAGGAACCCCACCAAGCTGAGGAACTATTCGACATATCGGGTTTCCGATTCGTCTGCCTGTATGCTGACGAAGTAGAACCTCTAGCTGACAAGCTGCGTCACTGCTTCGAGAAGGCACACGTGAAGCCAGTGGAGCCTGAGTCGTTCTGGGCCTTCGGCTACACGGGACTACATGTGCGCGCGAACCTCAGCGAGGAGGAGATCAGCCGCTACGGCCTGGTGAACGTGCATGATTCGTTCAAGCTCGAAGTGCAAGTCCGCACCATCAGCCAACACACATGGTCCGTTGTCGAGCACGAGTACCGATACAAACCCGAGCGCGAAGGCCGAGCATTGCCCCGTGAACTCGCAAGGGGATTTGCCCTCTTGAGCGCGAAGATCGAGGACGTCGACGCTGAGCTAATGCGTCTTCGAGACTCCGCGAAGCACATTCGCAAGGAGAGCGGTGAGGGCCTTGAGCGAAATGCGCGAGTTCCTGTGCACGTGGAGTCCGTTACTTATGCCATCGAACATGGCGGCGCGGCAACGAAGCACGACGCAATGATGAGCAGAATCAGGGGCCAGTCAGCACCGACTGAGACATGGGCTGATCCCCAGCCGATTGTGCATGGTCTCAGGAAGATTGCCAGCGAGGACCTGGCGATGACACTCAAGGCTCTGTCGACCGACCGCGACTACGCGAAGTGGTTGGAGACCTACAACGCGCGAGACAAGGTGAAGCGGCGAGCCGTCAAGAGGGGCGATACGCTTCGCCTGTACGTCGAGTACCGAGCTCTACGCGAAGGGGGCGTCGAACTGCTCGCAGCGGTGTATCAGGCGATGGGCTGGGAAGAGGGCACTGCCCGGATGACGGCGGAGCGTATGTGGCACGAGGTCCAAGTGCCATTCACAAACAGAAGCGACTCGTAGTAGCGCCAACAGGCACCCACGCGAGGGAACGAAGCCAATGACGCGAAGCCCTGCAATCCAGCAGAACTGGAATGGCTTTCTAGGTGGTCAGCCATACCAGGGAGCGTATGAGCTCCTACTGCACACAGACGCGCGCGTTACCGGGACCATTGAGAAACGCAATGGAGGCACCCCGGACATTGGACCGTATGAACTGGTCAATACGGTTCCAATGGGTCCAGCCGAGTTTCTCGTGGCACAACCGCACGTTGCCTTGCGCATCAGCCTGCATGGCTCGGGAGAGCTTCGCGTTCCTGACATGACGAAGCCGGACAAGGGCAGCTATCACGGTGCTGGCCTTGCTGATGAGGTTGCCGCTCTCGTCTCGCTTGAGCTTGGCATCAGGCTAAAAGCCGGGAAGGAGGAGCGCCGCTTTCTTCCAGGTGGAGAAGCACGCGGCCACCCGATTCAGCATGACTTCCCACACAAGCCGGTTCTTCGCGGTGGTCGGTCTTCTCGGCCAATGGTGCCAGAGGCGCTGGGTAACAAGAGCCTGAACGACATCGCGCTCCTCAGTTCGATTCCTGTTATCGAGGCTGACGCCGCCGCTGAGCTCGTCCGCGCGGCACGGCTTTTCCAGGACGCCTTATGGATGGTGGACGAACAACCACACTTGGCGTGGCTTCTGCTCGTCTCTGCTATTGAAGTGGCTGCGAGCCACCATCGTGAGTCGTCGGCTACGGCGGTGGAGCGCCTGCGAGACTTCAACCCGAAGTTGGATAGGCTCTTGCTCGCTGCTGGGGGGGACACGCACCGAGATGAGGTTGCTCGGATGATTGTCGATCTTACGGGTGCGCAGAAGAAGGTGTTGGACTTCATCGAGGACTTCTTCCCTGACGCCCCCGACCGGCGACCCCCGGAGAACTTCAGACTGGACTGGAGCCGTGAGTCGGTTCAATCCGCGGTGCGCGTCTTGTACGGTCATCGCTCGAAGGCGTTGCACGCTGGTGTGCCATTCCCAGCTCCGCTGTGTTCCCCCGTGTCGCCAACTGAGGCAGGCGTCTTGCAGGAGGTACCGCTCGCGCACGGAGCTGCAAGCGGTGGCGGCGTATGGACGAAAGACCAGCTCCCCATGCTGCTACACGTGTTCACATATGTTGCAAGAGGCTCACTCCTGAAGTGGTGGGCGAGCTTGGCGGCGCGTCCATAGCCTCAATGCGTTCGTACTCATGGGGACACATCTTCGGCGCTGGCGTTGCTGTAGCGGAGGGCTGCGGCCACCTTCGATTGCTCGTAGCAGTCACGTTCAAACCCTGAAGCCATCATGCTGCATTCGTTTAAGACGACGTTCGTGAGGGTGCACTGTATAGCCTTCGTCGGCATGGCCCGTTGATTTCGGATCGCCTTGATGTAGCGCAGCGAAGTCCCACAGTGGGCGGCGAGTACCGCGGCCTTGATGTCGCCCAGGCCCGGGCCAACGTGCAGTGAGAACCAATCGTGTCGATCGAGTCCGTAGTCGTTGGTGAGTAGCGTCTCGTCGTGCTCGAGGTTGGCCCCGCGTTCGTCGATCTTGTTGGCTTCCTTGCCGATATTCCTGTACTCGAATAGGTAGACAGGTCGCCTCGCGAGTAGCCCGGCGGCTTGCTTGGGATCGACGTCCGGGTGCGGGCACCTGCTCTTGTCTTCGGCGTGGTGGACGTACGTGCGCGAGGTGTCGGCGTAAGTAGTTGCGCGAACATCGCTGTGCAGGCCTGTCTCGCTGCAGGTCAAGGCGTACGCCGTGCCGTCGAGTTTGTTGCGCCAGGGCAGGTGGAGCCATTTGGTCCGATCGGGCTCGTATGGCGCGATGAGTTGGAACTTGGTGGAGTCGACGCCTGGGGGGTGTTCCTGGGGTGCGACGTGTGCGGCGAGGAGGAAGTTGAACGGCTTGAGCTGCTGCGCGCAAGGCTTTCCCTGATTCAGGTCGTTGAAGGTTTCGAGCGTGCCGGGCTTGCTGAGCGACACGCGCGTGAGCGCGGGCAGGGGCAGCCAATCGGGTTGGTCGTGCTCCAGGCCGAGCGCGCGTCGCACGATGCTGGTCCAGAGGTGTCGAATCCAGTTGCGGTCGTCGGCATCCGGGTTGGTGGGGTTGAGGAGGTGGCCGAGACCGTGCTCGGACACCTTGCGAAGGAGCGGCGTGCCGTCGGGTTCGAGGTGGTAGAGGGCGTACCGCTTGGCGCTGATGGCGTACGCGTACAGGCGTCGCTGGGCTTTGCCTCCGTAGTAGTTCTCGTCTTCCTTCTTGAGGATCGCGTTGGGCACGGCCGTGCGGTCGTACGGGTTGAGCGTGTCGATGCGTTCGATGATCCGGTCCACCTGGGTCCAGCTGAGGGCGCCCACGGCCTCGTGCCCGTCGTCGGTACGGTGGGGTCCGCCTTCACACGGTGCGCGTCCGCCGTGTTCGGTGGCGACGATGGCCATGCTGTCGGTGTCGCACATTCCGTACGTGCCGCCTTCGTCCGTCACGAGGCGTTCGAGAAGGGCAAGCATGAGGCGTGCGGCTGCGGTGGTGACGGCGGCGATGGGTGGGAAGGCGTACGGTCGGGGATGGCCTTGGCCTTGAACGGTTCGTCGCCTGCGTAGACGAGGAGTTTCTCGGGCTTGGCGGGTTCGTGGCGGTTCATTTCGGCGTAGATGCCGTAGCTGCCGGAGTTGGCGAGCACCTTTAGGAAGCGCTGCTGCCGCTCCCACTCTTCTTCCGGTCGGGACGTGTCGTTCTTGACTTCATTACGCATCTCGATGACGCGCTTGAAGAAGTCTTCGCGTACGGGATCGATCTCGTCCTCCCCGCGCAGTGCGACCGGCTGAAGACCAGCCTGCCTGCCTGTCGCATTGAGCGTCCAGGCTTCGAGCACCTCGGGCGTGTCGCCGCTCAGGAGCTTGGCGGCGATGAGGTCGGGCAAGGCGTACCAACTGTCCGCGACGGAGTGGAGCGGGTTCACGCCGATTTGGTAGCCCGCGACGCCGTCGGCGTACGCGTAGTTCGCGCGAACGGGCACGACGTCGCCATCGGGTGCGATGCATGCGTAGCCATGGAGGTCCGGCCAGAAGCTCGGATCGAGCACGTCCTCGAGCTGTACGGTTTCGAGCAGCTCGCGTACAGTCTCGGTCGCATCGACGGCTTCAAGCTTCTCTGCCGTCAGGAGTCGCCAGGTGTTCATGATCGCGTTGACGGTGGGGTACATGCTGAGGAAGTCGCAGTATACGACGGGAACGGGCGTCTTGCGGATGCGGCATTCGGATCGACCACCGTAGTACGCGCTCATCGCCTGGCCCAGCCGCTCGGGCGGGAGGTCCAGGTTGACGTCAAGCGGCGCGGTGAGGTTCATGGCTTGGAGGTACTTCTTGGCGATGCTGGCGGACGAGTACGCCTTGTCGGGCGCCAGGTCGATGGGGTGCCGGTCGTACTCTGCCTTCAAGGCGTTGAGCAGCGCTGTGGTGGCGCGGGTGTCCTGCACCGCGTAGTCGATGTACGCCTCGGTGATGACGCCGTGCTGATGGACGGCATGCTTTCCGTTCGGCACCGCGAGCGCCGTGCATGCCGACGCGAGGCTGTGACCGCGGTCCGTCAGGACGGCGGTGAGCGTGCGCAGGTCGAGGAAGCGTCCGGGGTACGCGTAATGCGGTACGGGCTTCCCGTCGAGGGAGCCGTCGGGGATGAGCATGTCGCGGGGCGGCTTGTGCGGCTTGCTGAACTGGAAGAACGCGAGCTTGTTGTGGGCATGCTTGATGCGCAGCCGTGGAGCGTGCCGGTTCTCGCCCCGCTCGTCGCCATCGAGAATGAAGGAGAACCCGCCCTTGAAGCGCGTACGGGCCTCGCGTACGTCGATAGCTATGCGCGAGAGGTCGAAGGGAAGGTTGAACCCGACGATCAGGCCCCGCATGCGGTACCCGACCTTAAGGAAGACATTCTTCACGAACTCCCGGCGCGACACGAGTCGCAGTTCGTGACGGTCAGCGTACGCGTGCAGCAGCTCGAGCTCGTCCGGGCGCGCCTGGGCAAGGTCGTCCGCGTGGAAGACCCCTTCCATCGGCGTGACGTACCGACCGCCGACCAGTCGGGCCACGGCGTACGTGCCGAACAGCAGCGCTTGCGTCGCATCGGTCGTGGTTTCCGTGTCGAAGATCAGTGCCCACTCCGGCCACTTCGGCGGATCTCCGAGACCCTTCCCCTTCGAGGTCGGCTCCTGCGGGTCCGCGAGTTCGGTCCAGGCGCGTTCCGCGACGGTCAAGACGTTCGGGAGGATCTCGTCAATCGATGGCATGGCAAGCCTCAAAGGTGGCGGCAGTCGCGGCCAGCAGCGTGGTCGCGAGCGAAAGCGTGCGCGTCGTACGGCTAGGCGATTCGTTCCAGGTCACGCGGGTCAGGGCGGCGGTCGAGCGCAGCGCGGCATCGAGCCGCGGCAGCCAGTGCGCCTGCTCCACGAAGCTCACGCCGTTCCCTCGCTGCCACTCGCTGACGAGCGCGTGGCAGTTCTTGCAGAGCGGCACGGTCCAGCCTGGGTGGTGGGCTCGAGCGAGGATGTGGTGCCGTTCGATGCTCGCGCCTGCGGGTGACGCGAAGCCGCAGGCGAGGCAGGCGCGCGCGGAGACCGGGCGCGGACGTGCGCGGCGTGGCCTTGTTTCGGCGGCACACCTGAAGCAGAGGGCGTGCTCGCCTGCGCGTTTGAGGACGAGCGGGTTGGCCTCTCTGCAGTGCACGCAGGTTGCGGCCCGGCCGAGCTGCCGGGCTCGGCGTTGCTTCCTGAGCTCCGCGTCCAGGTCGAGTTGCGTGGCTCTTCGTGTGCGGGTCATGCGGCGTCCGCGTAGATGCTCTCGAAGCTCAGGACGCCTGCATTCCCGAGCTTCTTGAGGAGCGTCTTGTCGGTGATGAAGTCCCACGTGTCGCCGTACGCGTCGGTGATGCTCTGCCCGATGAACGGCTCGACGCGGCTGTAGTCGCCTACCTCGAGGTAGGTGCGGATGGCGGCGTTGTAACGGCCGATCCTGCTGGCGTCACGCGAGGTTCGGACCCAGATGGACTTGTTCCCCTTTGGCGTGAGGAGCGTCATACTGCGCAGGGCGCGGTCGACCTTCTTCGGGCGGTAGGTGCCCTTGCGTTTTTCTAAGGCGCCCTTCGCGTACCGCTTGACGGTCTTCGGTGTCGTGCCCGCCCTGCTCGCGGCAGCCTCGAGAGACGAGCCCTTGCTGCACATAATGTTGACGGCTTCGAGCGCGCGTTGGCGTGCGCGGCGCCGTTCGGGCGGGAGTTGCTCGACGGCCTGACGTTGCTTGCGGACTTGGAGGACTTGCCGCCTGGCGTAGTCGCTTCGGAAGCCGTCGAGTTGCGCGAGGGCGGTTCGGTAGGCCTGCTTGCTTGGGAAGGTCTGCCCGGCGAGCGGGCCGCGGGTGGGCGTGACGGTCTTGCGCTTGCGAGCCACGGGTACTCACCGGCCACGCTAGCGATGGCGAAGTGTCGGAGCGTACGGCGTGGGTGCGGTACCAGATGGGCATGCTCATCGCTGTGGATGGCACCGTCGGAATCGACGAAATGGATGGGGAGGCGTGCAGCGCGCGCGTCGAGGACTTCCTTGCAGACGCCCATCCCGACCGTGCCGTCCGACTCGGAGATGTAGACCAGCTCGTGGATGGATCGGAGCAGCTCGGGCCACTCCCTTAGCCAGTCCTCGTGGCTAGCGTACCGTCCTGCGGGCCAGGCGAAGTGGGCGTACGGCCAGGCGTCCAAGATGACCGCTCGCATGCGCTTGTAGTGGTCCGAGGCGTACGTCGCCATCGGTGCAGCGACATAGACGTGCAAGGGGTAGGCGCGTACGTGCGCGACGGCGTTTGTGCGTGATAGACTCATCGTGACTCCTTCTTCTGTCGCTGGTCGGTAGCCAGCGGCTTCTTTCGTTTAGGTTTGGACGCGGCGACGCTTCATGAGCTCCGCTGCCGCGTCGGCTTCGTAGAGTGGGTCACCTCCCATCGTCACGCCTGCGACGGGTACTCCCTTGCGACGCGCAAGCTTCCGAATGCGGATTGCGGACAAGCCGGTTCGGTCGCTGAGATCGTCGACGGTTGCGAATCGAGGCAGTGCTTCGTCGGGCGTATTCATGGAGGCAGCCTAGATGACGCGGTTTTGCGCTCATGCAGCTATTCGCGCGTAGTTGTAAAATGCAGCATGGCCGTGGTGGTCGACATGGAGTCTGCAGACGAGGTCGTGGCACGCGCCGCAGACCACGGGTTCGACGTCAGCGACGCGCAACGCCGCCGCTACCACGCAGCCGAAGTCCTACCGCGGCCACGGATGGTCGGCCTGGGTCGCGGCCGGGGCCGAAAGGCGTTCTACCCGCCGGGCACGGGTGAGCAGCTCGTACGACTGCAGCAGCTCCTTCGGGAAGACCGTTCGCTGGATCGAGCCCGGTACCGCCTCTGGTGGGAGGGCTACGCGGTCCCCGAAAACAGCATCAAGGACGACATTGATCGCGCTCTCGATGAACTCGAGCCGCTCGTGCGGCTGTACGAGGAAAGCGACCCCGGCTCCGACAACGACCCGTTTTGGGATCGGCTCGATCGCTATGCGACGAAGCGCCTACCGACGGGCCTCTTGGCCCAGGCTCGCCGACGCCTACCTCGCGGTGCCCTTGAGTCCGTGATCTGCATTTGTCTCGACGCCTTGCTGGGACGTGAGCACGAGGACGGCGAATCGATGTCACGCGACGTAGCGGCGGCCGTGGGGCTGCCCAGAAGATTGACAGCTTGGGTTGATGAGGCTCGTGCCGTCACTGCCGAGCACGTCGCGCTGCGGCGTCAACGCACCGTTCTGACCAAAACCAGTGGGCCGGAGCTCCGCTCGGCTCGTGAGGAACTCCGAACGATTGGCTGGCTCATGTCGCTCATCGCGCGCCTTGGCAATTCCGAGCCAGATGTCCAGCGCGCAGCAGATCGAGCAGTGGACTTCACCGGACGCGGAACCCTCTCGCAGCCGGTGTTCCTGAGTCTCTGGCTGTCCGTTCGAATCCATCCAAGTCTGGAGGCGGGGCGCGCGCTCCTGACTCAGCTTCACCGAAGGGGGTCAATCGCACAGCCTACGACTGACGCATAGAGAATCGCCCCTCGCGGCTGTTGGAGCAGCCCGAGGGGCACGGCACCCGGAAAGGATCAGTTTCCGAATGCACCAGCAGTCTAGCCCCACGCCCATGACGGCCCGGCACGGCGTCCTCACCCTGCACGGCTACGGCCTCACCATCAAGATCGAACGCGGCCACCTCCACCTCGAAGACGGCATCGCCGACGAACGCCGCACCGGCCGCTTCCACAAGACCGACCGCACGCTCAAACGCCTCGTCATCCTCGGCCACACCGGCAGCATCACCCTCGACGCCATCAGGTGGCTCCACGACGCAGGCGTCATCCTCACCCACCTCGACGTCGACGGCACCCTCCTCGCCACCAGCGCAGCCACCGGCCGCAACGACGCACGCCTCCGCAGAGCCCAAGCCCACGCCACGGTCAACGGGTTGGGTCTCGAGCTCGCTCGAGCCCTCGTCCGCCGGAAGATCGAAGGGCAAGCCGCGAACGCCGAGCAGCTGCCCAGCGGCGAGGCCGCCTCGCAGGAGATTCGGCAGCACCTCGAGGAGCTCGACGTTGTGACGTCCGTGGACGAGTTGCGCGGGGTCGAGGCCTGTGCCGCGAACGCCTACTGGTCCGCCTGGTCGAGCTTGCCGGTGCGGTTCGTCAAGCGTGACGAGCTGCGCGTGCCCGAGCACTGGTCGACGTTCGGGCAGCGCGTCTCGGTCCTGACGGCGTCACCCAGGCGGGCGATCAACCCGGCGAACGCCGTCCTCAACTATCTCTACGCCACTCTCGAGGCAGAGACCACGCTCGCCCTGAAGGCCGTGGGTCTCGATCCCGGCATGGGCGTCATGCACGCTGACCAGCGCAACCGGGAATCCCTCGCGCTCGACGTGATGGAAGCCGTCCGGCCGGACGTCGAAGCATACGTCCTCGAGCTCCTGACGAACCGCCACTTCAGAAAGTGCGACTTCTTCGAAACCAGCGGTGGTGGCTGTCGGATCCTGCCCAGCGTCGCAACCGACCTGGCTGCGACCGCGCCCCGCTGGGCAACCCTCGGCAGCCCCATCGCGGAGGAACTCGCGCAAACACACTTCGCCAGCGACGCGCGGCAGCCGACTCGTCTTGCGACGAGCCTGACGCAGGCCAACCGCAGTGCAGCTCGAGCTCTCGTCAAGAAGAGCGGCGGTCGTGCATCGAAGCCCAAGGCACCCAACCTCACGTCCAGCTTCGAGTCGTGCGGACGTGAGCTCGCCTTCAGAGACAGGAAGCTCTGCGACGCGTGCCTGGCCGAGGCGAAGAGCGAACGGATGCGGAAGCTCAAGAAGCAGACGACCGCAGCGGGCCGAGACCGCTCCCACACGCCAGCGGCGAACACGCGCAGGCGCGAGACCCAACTGGACCACACGACCAAACAGGCCCGCTGGCGGGCAACGCCACCCGAGGAACGGATCTCAGAAGCGACGTACCATGACGAGATCCAGCCTGCCCTCGCGAGCGTCACCGACAAGGCCATCCGCGAAGCGACCGGACTCTCGCTCGGCTACTGCGCCGACATTCGCAAGGGCAAACGCACACCACACCCATGCCACTGGGCGGACCTCGTCGCGGTCGTATCGCTTCGGAACAGCGCGAGCGTCTCTAACCGAGGTGGTTAGTCCTGAGCGCTGGCAGTGCTGAATATGAGGGCGTTGAGTAGCTCGCCTCCGTCGGTGGCGCTAGCAGCCAATGCCCACAGGAGGGACTGGGTATCGAGTAGCGACCTCTCCAGTGCTTCCCTGTCGCTTCCCGGGACGCGCTCCTCCAGTTGGGCACGCGCCTTGCCGAGGAGACGCGAGGCTGCATCAACCTCTCCGCACGAGAACCCGGCAACCTGAGTGGGTACGTCTTCGTCCATGGTGAGATCCTTCCAACAACTCGGATGAGAGCTTCCAGAGATATGCACCGCCGTTGCTAGCTGCTGTAGCTATGTGCGCGGCGCCCGCGTCCCACGACCTCCAAACCGTTCAGCAAGTACCACCTATTGCTCGCGAATCTTGCCCAGCTTCGCTCCCAGCTCGCGGCGCACGGCGTTGTTCACGTGGTATCGCGGCATCACTGCAGTGGTAAGAGCCTCAGGCGACAGCGCTTCCTTGATTTCGGCGATGGTCCACTCTTGGGCGTTTTGGAGCACCTGCACTCCGATCACTGATTCGACAAGCGCTTGCTCAAACCACGCTTGCACGGCGTCGGTGACAACTTCTTGCACGGCAGGACTAGACTCATACTGCTTGACGAAGTAGGAGCTCATGTCAGCGAATACGCGGAAGTCTGCGTTGATCAGTAAGAGGTTCTGGTCAAGGAGGAACTTCGCGGCTCGGTCTTCCATGTCGCCTTGCTCTCGGGTGCCATCCTCAACGCTCACCCACCGAACGTCCGGAAATGGGTCAGGGTTTACATCAGTGCCCGGAACCCCGTCGGGATCGAGGAAGATTGAGTAGATGCCGCCAGCCGCCCCACCCCGTTTCCCCCCTCGCTGTTGCGTGCCGCTTCGATCTTCACCCGCCTGTCTGGCTACGCCTCCACGAGCAGTGGTGTCGGGGTCGACCAGCATGTTGCCTGCAGGTGTTGGACGGTAGCGGCTCACCTTGTACAAGTCGAGGATCCGTCTCAGCCGCTCCCGAATGGACTCGGCGTGATCGTGGCTTGATGAGCCTGCCGCGAGGCGCTCAATGAGGTCGCGGATGTCGCTGGGCATCCGCTCCCTGAACTCGGCAGCCCATTCATCCCACGGAAGCGGTTCGCCGTTGGCGAGCAGATGCGTGCGTGCCGTATTGGTGGTTAGTTGTCCCACGTGGGGAGTTGGCTCAATGTAGATCACGACGTATCTGTAGCCGAGGATAATGCCGAACTGCTGCAGCCTCGCCATCCCACCCCGCGCACTTGCAAGTTCGTACAGCTCGTTGTTGTAGAGCGCCGCAACGTGACCCGAGGACTCCACAAAGCCGGAGTTGTTCTTGAGTGCAGGCTCGTCCTTGAGAATCCACCAGTGTGCCGTTGCCCCAGTTAGCCTCAGCGTTCCTGAGCTTTCTGCGTGGGCGGCGAGGTAGGGCTCCTGCCCGGTCAGTGTCCGCAAGTAGTTGCGGTCGCGGTCGTCGCGCGGGTTGGCCCAACCCTCCCTAGCGCGAACAGCGATACCGTCGGGGAAGCGGAAGTAGCGCGTGTTGAGGTACTTCGAGATCCACCTCGATGGAGAAGCCGCGCCTTCCGGTGCCGTCATCGTGTCCGCGTCTTGGGAGTTGCCGAGCAGCACGACCTTTGTGCCGTGTTGCTTGATCATCTCCGGTCGCACGGCTGGGTCAATCCGGCCGTGGTGTCCGTACGTACCGTCTGGTCGGCGAATCTGACGGAGGCCGTAGTGATTGCTGCTAGGGTCACGCCACAGGTGGATCATGGAGCCGACGGAGTCCCGCCACGACAGGTAAAGGAGCCCTTCGTGGTTGCGCGTCGCAGCAGCGATCTTCGCTCCTACACCATAGTTGCCAATGAAGGATTGTTCCGCAGTGGACGATGACAACTTGTTGATGTACTGGACCATGTCGGGCCCAGTCATGCCATCACCGTTGTCGATCACGCAGAGCTTATAGATTCCGGTAAGGTCGTAGTTGTCCCAGTCGACGTCCCAGACGATCTCACCCGATGGATCGTCGCATCGTTCAATAGCTTCGATGGAGTTCTGGGTGAGCTCGCGCAGGAACTGTAGTGGATGGCAGTCCTGCCCAAGGCGGTCAAGGAGGAAGCCTACGTTGCCAACCGTCAGATCAAGCGTCTTCTCGGTTGAACGGTACGGGAAATCAGACATCAGTCAGGTCTCCGTTCTGGGAGGAGTAGTCCTTCGGGAACGTCGCTTGAGCGCGTATGGTTCGGGCGTGAGGAACTCGTCCTGAGGCCGTCTCGAACGCGTTCACGCGTACTGACTAGCGATCACCGTGTAGTGTTATTCAAGTGCACCTCCAGGTTGCCACGAAACATAGCATGCGGGCGCTGTGGTTCAATACGGTGCGTATACGATCAGCCGTCAAGACGGGAACCGGCGGTGTCGCGGGGATGGCTTTCTGCATGCCAGAGGTGAGCGGCAGCCAACTTGCCTGGACCCCCACGAACTACCTGGTGCCGCATGCGACCTAGTGTCCAGCGCGTTCCGTTTGGCGGTTCAGCGTGGCCCGCATTATTGATCGACGGAATTGCCAAACCTTATGTGTGGTGGCGGTTTATGGGGACTGCATAATGCGAATTCGCTCGCTCCGGTTAAAAGAGTTCAAGCGGTTCTCGGACCTCACCGTGCAAGGGATCCCCGATACCGCAAGGCTGGTCGTCCTCGTCGGGCCAAATGGTTCAGGCAAGACTTCCCTCTTTGAAGGCCTCAACTACTACGCGTCGGGCCAAGCCCGACGGCAGCACTACAAGCGTGCGTACCATTGGAAGAGCATGTTCGAGGCTGAGGACAACTGGCATGCACTTCATAGGAAGCTCCAGGTTGAGTTCGTCGAGGAACAGCCCAACGACATTGAGGGTTGGAAGAAGGCCTTCTACTTCCGAACGGCATACCGGCATGAGGGCGAGTTCACAAGCAGCGCGATAACGCGTCTCGGAGACCCGCTCGACGACAACCGTCGGCCACCACACCTGATGGCCGTTGAGACGCGTGTTTCTGACAACTACCAGCGATTGGTTGGTAACGCGGTGTCGGCCCTCTTTGACTACGCGTCAGAGCGAACCAACACCGAGATCCGCACGAACTTGATCGGAGATCTCCGCGACGCGATGGGCCGGGTCTTTGGTGACCTGCTCCTGCAAGGTACGGGCAGGCCTACCGAGGATGGAACCTTCCTGTTTGAGAAGGGATTGAGCACGGGGTTCAACTACGCGAATCTCTCGGGTGGCGAAAAGGCGGCGTTTGACCTGCTCCTGGACTTCACGGCGAAACGCCCGTACTTCGACAACACCGTGTTCTGCATCGACGAGCCCGAGCTCCACATGCATACGCGTCTGCAGGGGAGGCTACTTGACGAGATGTATCGGCTGCTTCCTGAGCAGTGCCAGCTCTGGATTGCCACGCACTCAATGGGGATGATGCGTCGCGCTATGGACCTTCATCGCGAGCAGCCTGGCGCTGTTGTATTCCTTGACTTCGACGGGCATGACTTCGACAGAACTGCGGTCCTTGAGCCGGCCACCGTGGACAGGAGGACGTGGAAGCGTGTCTTCGCAGTTGCCCTGGATGACCTTGGCGAGCTCGTTGCTCCGGAGTCTGTCGTGTTCTGCGAAGGACGACGCGAGAGTCCAGGGGGTCGAGACGCGACATTCGACGCTGACGTATACCGGACGATCTTTGGGGGGTCTTACCCTTACACGGACTTCGTGCCGCTCGGTGGAGCTGGAGAAGTCCTGAAGGACGCCCTCCTAGTCGGGAGGATCTTCGAGCGCTTGTTTTCTGGCATTCGCGTTTGGAGTCTGATTGACCGGGACGACCGGTCAGAAGTGGAGATCCGTCGCCTTGCGCGCGAGGGTACACGCGTCTTGCTCCGACGGGACATCGAGAGCTACCTCTGGGACGAGGAAGTCGTGCACTTGCTTGCCGAAGCTAGCGGTAGGCCCGAAATGACCGCTTCACTCATCGCAGCGAAGAACGATCTCCTTGCCGAATTGTCGGATTACGGCAAGCCAAGAGACGACGTAAAGGCCATCAGCGGGCCTCTTTACAATCGGGTCAAAAGGGACCTTGGACTCACGCAGTGTGGGAACACGGCCGAAGAATTCTGTAGGGTCACGCTGGCCCCACTCGTGATGCCCGAAACGCATGTCTACCGAGAGCTTGAGGTCGCCATCTTCGGGCCGGCAGCAACCGAGGTCGAGTAGCTCGGTGCCATCCGGTTGCGGTGATCGGCGGGGTGAAGCGGGAAGGTTGCACTATCTACTAACCCGAGGTCGCGTTGACCGCTTTCGCGCGCCGCTGCTAGACTCGCGTTCGCCGCGACCGCCCTGGAGGGGTGTCCGAGTGGTTGAAGGAGCGCGCCTGGAAAGCGCGTATACGGAGCAATCTGTATCGAGGGTTCGAATCCCTCTCCCTCCGCCAGCACGCGAACACTGCCCCCGCATTCGCTGCGGGGGCGGCTCTTTGAAGTCCGGTTGACAACAGTTTGACAACAACAGGGTCAGTTGGCCGGACCATCCGAGGACCTGAGCAGTTGCGTCAGGTTGACAGCCGCTTCGGCGCGCTGCTCCTCGAACATGTGCGAGTAGCGCCGAAGAGTGAACGCCGGAGCGGCATGCCCGATGCGGTCCGCGATGGTGCGCGGGTCGAGGCCCTTGCGAACCAACAGCGACGCGTGAAGGTGGCGAAGGTCGTGCATGCGGACGTGCGGCACTCCGGCTGCTTCCTGCATTCGGTTCCAAGCGTGCGTCAACACCATTGGCGTGAGCTGCCCGCCAACCTCGTCCGTAAACATGCGGTCGGTTGGGCGCCACGCCTGGGCCGCGTACGCCTTCTCGGCGTCCTTGCGCCGCTTGTGAGTCGCGAGAATCTCGAGCGCGTCCTCGGGTACCGTCACGATCCTCGCACCGCGACTTGTCTTCGGCGTCGAGACGGTCAACTCCTTGCGGACGATCCCGACGGTGCGCTGGACGTGCAAACGCCTGTCGACAAGGTCGCGCCAGTCGAGACCGAGGACTTCGCCGCGCCGCAGGCCGGTCGCCATCATCAGGTAGACGGCCGGGAACAGGCGGTGTCCGGCCGCGCCGTTGAGGAACGCGACGGCCTGCTCGGTCGACCAGGTGCGCATGGGGCGTTCGTCTTCGCGGATGGGATCGACCGCCTCGACGGGCTTGCGGTACGCCATCTCCCACTTGACGGCCTGTTTGAACGCCCCGAACAGCATGCGGCGGACCTTGTTAGCGGTGGGTTTGCCGATGCTCGCGGCGACGTCGCGGATGCAGGCTTGAATGTCGCGCGGCTTGACCTTGTCGAGGCGCTTCTTGCCGATCCGCTCGACGGCGTGGTCGGAGAGCCGTTCGTAGATTTCCAGCGTGCGGTCCTTGACGGTGTTGGCCTTCTCTTCGCACCACAGGTCGAGGTACTCCTTGACGATGATGCGGTCGTCAGCCGCGATGCCGAGGGCGTGCCGCCTGCGGAGTTCGGCCACCTTCTCGATCACGTCGCTTTGCGTCCGGCCGTAGACGGTGGGGCGGCGGGGCTTCCCCTCGGCCGTGTAGACGAGGAGAATGCTGCCCTGCCAGCGCCCGTCCTTGCGTTGCGTGACGGTGCCTTCGCCGTTCCCGCGTCACTTTGCCATCACACGCCCCTGGCGACAACAGGGCCCGTTTACGGTCACCCATTGATACCTTCGCGGCTCGGAGCGCCGTCCCTCACGCACGCTTCAGCCTTAAGTAGTCTTAAGAACTACTAAGGGAGAGGCCCGCGCCTCAGACGCGGACCCTCTTTCATATGCTCACGGCGGAATCGAGGCAATCCGGCCACGATTCGACACGCCGAAGGAGCAGACCATGCCAACGCCAGCCGATCACCGGAAGACCACTACAGCGAAGGTCGTCGCGCTACTACTGACGCTTAGCCTTATTGGTGGTGTCCAGGCACAAGAAGACTACTGCCTCGATGTGCGTTTGCTTGACTCTTTGCGAAGGCCGTTGTCAGCCTCACAAGTGTGGAGTGTAGACGTGTTTTCCATCCAAGGCGCGATTGTTATGGACCGGACAATCTCAGCCACGGAGGTGAATGCCGTCCTTGCTGCTCTTGAAGCAGGAATCGATGCGAACCTCGAGCGCAGTACCGGGGCAAGGGAGTTCAGCGATCATTTCATAGACTCTAGCGCGGAGGGGGAATTCAATACAGCGTGGCGCCTTCGCCTCGCTTCCCTCCATCTTTCGTCGGCCTACCAGAACTGGGCCTTCTTCTACCGGAAGCTTGAGCAAAGAATCTCCTCTGAAGGTATTGACGTGGTTCTCGACATTCAGCGACCACAAAACGCAGACGTTGACATGGAGTTCGCACGGCTCTACTTGCACATGGCGGAGATCTCTTGCCGGCTGGACGAGCTTGAGGCCTCCCCATGAATCTTGGCAACGTCAGAGGCGACCACCGATGCGTGCTTATGGCAAGCATGTTGTTTGCTGCCTATAGTCGACAGCCACGGGTTTGCGCTTGACGTGAATGTGCGCGACCACCAAAAGTCCCATGCGCACGGCGAGAAGGTCGACACGCGGGTCGGCTGATCGTGGCAGACACGAGGCCCGACTTCACCGCCCTCTTCGAAGCCGTCAAGGCGTGCGACCTCGCTGACGTGATGCAGCGCCTCGGGCACCAGGTCCGCGCCGATCGGAAGGCCGTTCCGAACCCGCTTCGCGGCGACGACGACACGCCGAGCTTCAGCGTAGGGACGAAGGGCTCGCACCGCTGGCACGACTTCGCGACGGACGAGGGTGGCGACCTGATTGACTTCCTCCAGGCGACCGGCCTCGACGTCGATACGGCTCGCCAAGAGGCGGCGCAGATCCTCGGTGTTGCCAGCTCGAGCAGCTCGTCGGTGCCTCGGAAGGGCCCGGGGGGTGCTTCGCTGAAGAGTGATACAGCGAAGTTAGGCAAGGCGAAGAAGCCGCAGGCGGCCGACTACACCCGCCTCGTTGACGCGGCCCACGAAGCGCTCCTCCTCGGCACCAGCGCGACCGCGCACCGGGCCCGCGCGTACCTGAAGCACCGCGGCTTCGACCTCGACAATGGCGCCGCCGACCTGATCCGCCTCGCGCGGGTCGGCGTGATCGACGAAACGGTCGACCTTCCCGACAGCCTCAACGCCCGCACGTACCGCGACCGGATCGTCTTCCCGTACCTCGAGGCGAACGGCGCGGCTCGCTTCTTCAATGCTCGCGCCGCCGGCGAAGTCGAGGAGGGCGAGAAGTTTCGCAAGCCGACCGGCGCGAATCAAGCTCTCCTGATCGCAACGTACCTCGCGACCTACGTCCGAACGAATCAGAAGGGCCACGCCGGCAAGCGGAAAGCGATCGGCGTCGGGACGCTCCTCGAGAAGAGCGGCATCACGACGCGCGACGGCCTCCTCGCAATGACGTCAACGCAGGCCCGACTCTTCCGGAAGTACCTCCTCGACGAAGACGGCGAAGGTGCTCTCGCAATCATTCACGCCCTCGGCGCGTTCGATATCAACCTTCGGCGCAGACGCGACTGGAGCGACTTCTACGATCGGCGCAGAGGTTGGCGCGAGCTGTTCTGGGAGGCCCAGATTGACGTGCTCATTCCCGACCTCGGTTTCGCGAGGAAGCAACTCAAGGCCGGAACGAGGCGAAGCCGAGCATGAGCTACGGTCACCCATTTACACTTCAGGGCTGATCACTACCCTCCTCGACCGAGAGCAGGCGCCCGAGCATGAGCTTGCCGAGCTCTACCGGGAACGCTGGGAGATTGGGCACGCCTCCGATGAACTCAAGACGCACTAGCGCGGCCCGAAGGTGGTGCTGAGATCGAAAACGCCAACCGGCGCAGTGCAGGAAGCGTACGGCCTGCTCCTCACGCACTACGCCATTCGCAGCGTCATGGACGAACCAGCCCTGCAAGCCGACCTGGATCCCGACCGCTTGTCGTTTCTACGTAGCATCAGGGCCACCTGCAGAAACGCCCGCCAGAAAGCGGGCTTTTCCCCCGAAACCCAGAGTGAGGCGCACCAACGCGTCCTCGATGAGATCCTCGACAGAATCGACTCCGCCCGCCTCAATCGTGCCAACCCCCGCGTCATCAAACGCAAGGTGAGTAACTGGCCCGTCAAGAGACCCCACCACCACAACCCCAAAGAACCAGCCCCAACCGATTTCCACATCATCTATAACCACTAAGTCGACGGTATTGGGTCTAGCTCGGCGCATCTTCACCGGCACGCGAAAGCCCACATTGGCGGGACTCGATTTCGCCCACCGGCAAGTGAAGTCTCGGGGTCTACCAACTCGACGGCCGCGACACTATCGCGCCTGATGGCGTCGTCACGTCAGAAGGGAACTGCGCCCTCGGCAGAAGCTGCTGTGGAAGCGTCCTGTGCTTGTCCGCTGACCGACGGAGTTCTTTGGCCGCTCCGCGTCGCCGGTCTCGCGCCGGCACATAGACGACAACATCGATGCTTGGCGCCCGCTTCTTGACAAGCCGAGCCGCTGGCACGAGATCTGAGTCGCCAGAGACCACCACCATCCGCTCCGCCACACCTTGGTAGGCGTCGTCGAGCATCTGCAAGGCGATGTTTACGTCTGTCTTCTTTTCCTCAGGCACGCTGAATTTCCGGTCCCCGGTGAATCCACAGCCCCGTACGTTGCACTTGACGGTCTTCTCCTCATAGAGGCCGTACTGAACCTTTACAATCGGGGTCGACGCAAGTGCTTCCAGGTACGCTCGTTGCCGCTTCTGCTTGTCCCGGTGATCAACCAGCGCGGTGAAGTACCAGATGCGCTGCAGATCATCATGTGGTCGCATTTTGCGGAACAAGCCTTCTAGGTCAAGCCATCTGTCAGGACCGCCCTTAAGGGAGCCGTAGTAGAGGTTGAACCCATCGATGTAGACAAGAGTCTTTAACATGGCGCCCCAAAGAGAAGGGGCGGCCTCATGAGCCGCCCAACCGACCGTAGTCGGGGAGTTGTGCCCTTAGTATCGTCCTTCCTTGAGTGGCATGTCAAGCGGCCGCATTCACTCAATTAAAATCCTACCGAAGGGGGATTGGATCACTCAAAAGTATTTCCAAACGTGGGTTGGGGGAGGGCACCGTGCGCGAGAGACAGGTCGTTGTCGTTAATGGCTAGGCGCGAACTCATCGGGGCGGCACGAACTCAGTGCCGAGCGTTGTCGAGCCGGGCGGAGAAGAGCCGGTTGATTGACGAGACGCAACGCCTAACGGGCTACCACCGGAAGCACCTGATCACTCTGTTGAACCAGCATCCTCCGCGCAAGGTTGCAGCGCAGAAGAAATGCTCAGGCCGACCGCGCTCCTACCGTTGCAGCCTGGCCGCGATCGAAACAGCGTGGGAGGTGTAGAGCGGCGGCGTTGCCCGGGCTAAAACGACATCCAGATTTGCGCAGGTTGTCGTGGCTGGCTGGTCATGATCCTGGTTGGAGGCGTAACGAAGCGTTCCTCGCCGCGGTGCGCAGTGGCGACCGGTCACTCCTGCTGTGCGATTGCCAGGACGCGCTGGGGACTCACCGGTTGGTGCACGAGGCGGCGCGAGTAGTGTGGGGCTGAGGTCGCGTTGACCACTTTCGCGCGCCGCTGCTAGACTCGCGTTCGCCGCGAACGCCCTGGACGGGTGTCCGAGTGGTTGAAGGAGCGCGCCTGGAAAGCGCGTATACGGAGCAATCTGTATCGAGGGTTCGAATCCCTCTCCCCCCGCCAGAGACGCAAGAATAGCCCCCGCAGCGAATGCGGGGGCGGCTGCATTCGGGGCGGCTGACAACAGATTGAAAACAACGGCGGTCATCGCTGGGGCACCGCGACGTTTCTGACGAGACGCTTGCAACGCGGTCGGTAGAGTCGCGCCGGAACATGCGAGCGCTGACAATGGCACCGGTAAAGGCGTAGTGCTTCATGCACCTCGTTGCCGCTGTGCCGATGAATGGCGGCAGTATAGCGACTCAAGAGTCGAAACCAAGTGGCGTCCCCACGGTATCGACGGCGGTTGTTGTGCTCGTGGTGGCTGTCGTCGCTGTGACCTTCTGGTTCGTCCGCGGCGGCAGTGGCGTCGATCCGGCGAGGTGTGTGGGCGTCACGGCTCCACTCGTCCAAGCGATCGAAGCTGGGCTGACTGTCGGTGGACGCGGATCGCTTGGTGACACTGCCGCCGTACGTTCGGACTACTTCTCGCAGGTCTACTTCATCGCTGCTGAGATCCGCGGACAACGCATGGGTGACACCGTGGGAATCTGGGCGTCCAACAGCCTCGGAGCCGATGGCAACCCGGGGCTAATTCACGCCGTCAATGGGGCGGCCAAGGAGTTCTCGCAGTTCCCCGCGGGTAGCGACTCCGCCGCCAACCTCACGCTTTCCGACGACGGCGCGAGGGAATCGGAGGCCTGTCTCGGCCTTTGACACCAGAGCACGCACCACTTCGGGCAGGCGTCGAACCTAGTTCGGCATGGACGTATTGTCCTGCTGCAGAAGGCTCGACAGGTTGACGGCTGCCGCAGCGCGCGGACGAGCTCATCGGTAAGGCCTGCCGCACCGGGCAAGTTATGCGCCGTAGCGTTTTGACGTGAGGGACGTATAATAGGTCAAGCCGTCGAGTTGTCGGACGTCCGACACCCCTGATGGTAGCCTTCAAACGAGGAATGACCCCGCTAATCGACCTCGTCAACCAAAAGGGTGGTGTGGGTAAACCACGTCAGCCGTGAATCTAGCGCACGCGCTTGTCTCGAAAGGGAAGCGTGTGCTTATGGTCGACGTGGATCCGCAGACCAGCCTGACCACCTAATAGCGGTCACGACCCCTATGCAATCGACCACCAACAGAAGGCGACCTCTTACGACCGTGTCGACCGATCCCGGTCGACGTCGGACCGGGGCGAGTGCCTTCAGGGACCAGGAACGCCGCCCAGTTGCTGCATCAGGCCGAGCCGGTCGATCTGCGCCCAGCGCTCCGCTAGCTTGCCGTTCTCGATTCGCCAGATGACGATGCCTTCGAATCGGACCCTCTTTCCGGTCGGTGCGATGCCCATGAATGGCCCTTCGTGCGTGCCGCTCCACACCTTGCGGATGACGACGCGATCGTTCTCCGCGATGATGTCCTCGATCGTGGCGCCGACGTCGGGAAAGGCTGCGAAGACAGCGGACAGCCAGGCGCGCGCTCCCGCGAGACCGGGTTCGGCGTCCGGGCTCGCGTCATGGTCCACAACGCTTGCGCTGAGGTCGCGTTCCAGAGCCGAGAGGTCGTGCTTGTTGATGATGTCGTCGTCGTGCCGTCGTACCAAGTCCTTCATTTCGTCCAGCGTCATTCGAGGCTCCTTTACCGGGCATGCGGAGCGGTCGAGGTACGAGTACCGTCGCGCGACGCGGTTGCGCGACGCGGTTGCGCGACGAGGCGACCGCGTGGTGGGGTGGACGGTGGGACTCCTTCCCTATGCATACCACGTTCCATGAGGCGTGACGCCGCATGGATATCCCACGAATCATCGGTGCGGACCGCGCTCGGCGCGTGAGGCGCGGCTGAAGAACCCCGGCCTTTAGATCCGGATACCGTGTGGGGATCCTCCCGGCTGAATGCGGAGTGACACGGGGCGGTAGGACGCTCGAGGCTCGTGTGGCCCTGGCAAGCACTGTCGATCACCTGCAGCGTCAGCAAGAACGGGTGGCTGCGAGTGCGTCTCGCATCGTCACCTCCCTGTGGAGTTGGTCCCGAGCCCGGCCAGCGGTAGGCTGTGAGCTGCCGACATGCGGTTGACTCTCGTCAGCGCCACAAGCACTTGGACTGTCTGGAGGATCTACGGAGCGAACGGCGAGTATGTGATTGCCCGTGGGCGCTGCGATCACGAGATCTTGAGGCAGGGCGCGGACGGGTGGCTCGTGTGGCGGGAAGGCCGGCTGCACGTGACGGACGTCGAGACCGGCGAAACCGAGGAGTTGCCAATGCCGGGCCGGCCAGCGAATCGACGCTTCTAGCGGCCGCTGAGCGTACTGCGGTGCATCCAGGATCGCTGTATGAACTCCGTCCTCGTAGATGCGTGTTCGCTTCACGCCCCGATCGTCGTACAAAATGCAGGCGCTCCACGAAGGGGCGCCGCGGCCTGATTCCGAAGAACCAGACGGATGTATTTCGTCGTGTTGCCGGAGGTCGACTATGGTCAAGCTCTTGACACCACCTGCCAAACCGAATGTCGTTTCGACGCATCGGCTGCACCACGTCGACTATGATAGTTGGTGCAAGAACGCTGGCATCACGTTACGCTGATGTGGTGCACACGATGCTAAGTTGGCCCGAAGTGAGGTGCAACTATGCGGACTAGCGTAACTCTTGTGGACGAGGTGTTCCGCGAGCTCATGGAGATCACAGACGAGTCGAACCGCACTCGCGCCGTGCAGATCGCTGTCGAAACCTTTATCCGCGATTCGAAGCTGGCGCGCTTGCGGAAACTCAAAGGGAAGGTTTCCATCCTCGACAATGACGAACTCGAGGCGGGCGAGATCGAAGAGTCCGAGTAACGACGTGGCCCAGCTAGCTCTCGTCGACACCAGCGCCTGGATCGCCTTCTTCCGGGGAGACGAGCCGGTGGCCGGCCTGGTTGACCGTGCCCTGGCTGATGGAGCTGCCGCCCTCTGCGGCGTCGTCGAGCTCGAGTTACGCGAGGGCCTCAAGCTCGACGAGCGCAGTCATGTCTTACCCCTGTTAGGTGCCGCGACGCGGATACCTATAGCGGAGGATGACTGGGCGCAAGCCGGTGACCTGCTCGCGGACCTGCGCCGCCAGGGCGTCACCGTGCCCAGCACGGATGGGCTCATCGCTCACCTGGCCCTACGTCACAAGGTTCCACTATTGGAGAACGACGCACACTTCCGTCACTTCCCGGGATTGTCTCGACCACGCCAGGACGGGTGAACGGAGTCAAATGCTCGCTGTTGGGCAGGAAACGCCCGACGCTAGGCCGCGGGAGAGTCTTCAACGTGTGTGATTCTTCCAGTTGCGCGGTAGTCGCACCAACGACTTGCCAATGGCAGGCCGCCCCCCTCTCGAGCGAGCTTGCGGCTCGGCCTGTGGCGCAGATGCGGAGCAGGTACTTGCGCGCCTCGACGCGGTCCCTACCACGTCACCGCACACTCCTCGTCCGGGCTCTAGGATGGAATCGCGAACCTTGCTGCAAGGAGGCCCTCATGCACCCGCTTAGCATCGGTCGGTCGTCGTTGGCGCGCGCGGTACGTCGCCCCGGCACATCACGAGCCCCTGGTCGGATCGGCGTCATGGTCGCTGGCACAATCGGTGGAACAGCGTTCCGTGCCGCGCTGGCGCTCGGTGCTGCGCTTTTCGCCACGCTCGGCTCTTTTGCCTTGGCGCAGGGCAGCCCCAGTGGCGATTACGGCCCCGTGCCGTTGGGCGGCTCGGTGCAGGGCGCGATCGCACCGGCGGGCGACTTTCCTACGTTTCACACCTACCTTCTCGAGCTGCCGGCCGGGTCGGGCCCGGTGACGATCCAGCTCGAGGGGTTCGGGCACGACATGGACCTAGCGCTGAAGTTCGGCACGCCGATCGTGAATTACGACGAAGTCGATCACCTTGACGTGAGCGAGGAGCCCAACCCTAGCTACACCATTCCGGCGCCAAGTGCCGGCGTCGTCTACATCGACGTGTTGAACCTGCTGCCACAGGCGGCGCAGTACAGGTTGTCGGTTACGGGATCCGCCGCGGGTTCCACGCCGGGATCCACCACGGGAACCCCTGGAAAACCCGTCGCGGGCGGCGGCAATCCGTTGGGAGGCGGGACTACCGCACCCGCAGCCGACCCTCTCACGGGAACATTCGACGGCGACGGTTTGACCGTTACGGTCGAGGGTGGGTCCGGAAGCTACCGCGGCAGCCTGGCGTTGGGAGGCCGTAGCTTTCCGTTCGAAGCTACCGGCTCTGGCGGCCGCTTGGACGGCAACTTCTCAAGCGACGGGCAGCAGTTCGCGTTCAGCGCCACCCTCAACGGCGACGCGTTGACGGTCCAGTCGGGTGGGGCGACCTACCGGACGCTGCGCACCTCGGCCGGTCCTGCAGCGCCCGCGAACCCGCTGGATTCGAACCCGGCGGGCTCCAGCTCGAGCGGTCCCAGCGCAGGCGGCGCGACCCCGCCGCCGCCAGCCAACGATCCGGTCCTGGCGGAGGGGCCGTACGGTCCGCTTACCCAGGACAATGCGATCGCGTTTCTCGAGGCGCTGCAGTTCGCGCATGAACAGGTCGGGATGGACGCCACCCTGACGGAGGCCGACCTGAGTGAGTACGTCTTGCTGATCGCGCAGGCGTTCCCGACCTTCCGGCCAGACGAACAGTTGGCGTTGGCGTCCGCCCGCGAGGTCTGGAGCCGGATTCAGGCGAACTGGCAGCAAGCCGCGCAGGCGGACCGGGAGCAGTTCGTCACCGGCATGTTCATCCTCTGGTACGGCGAGCAGCAGGTGTCGCAGTGGCTGCAAGCGGCGGGTGGGCCGTCCGGAGCGGCGGCAGCTGGCTCCACCGGCTGCGGTGACATCGACGCGTGCTTCTCGACCTACGCGAGTCCTGAGACCTACGCCGACACGGTCAACGCGCAGAGCTGTTGGGCGGCGGCAGGTTGCTCAGGCTACGACGCCGGCTCAAACGAGTTCACCTACGAGGACCCGAACTACTAGGCGGGCACGCCAGCGGCGGCCTGGATCGCTTCGACGAACTGCTTCTTCGGTTGTGCGCCGAGGACGCGGTGTTGGGCGCTCTGACCGATGATCGTGTCGGGAACGCTGGAGATGTGGAAGGCCTGGCTGAGGACGGGGAACTCGTTCGCCTCGACCCCTTCTGCGACGATCGCTTCGTTGGCGAGCGCCAGTTCGAATGCCGTCAGAACTGCACGAGGGCAGTACGGGCAGGTGGGGGTCACGAAGGTTCGTAGCAGCAACTGCTCGGCCAGCTCGCCGACCTTGTCGTCGCGCTCGTCGTTGGTGGCGACCATGCGGATCGCTTCGAGCAGGGTGGTGAACTCGTAACCGCTGGGCAGGCCCAGGAAGCGCAGGTTGGTGCGGGTCTCGCCCATACGCCGGAACAGGATGGTGGGGGCGCGGGTGATGCCGGCGGCCTCTGCTTCCGCGTCGCCAGCGATGGGGGTTTCGGTGACGGTGAGCTTGTCGCTCAGTTCCGCCAGTTCGCGCAGCAGCCCGAGGGTCTCGTCCTGGTGCCCGGTCGCGTCGCTGCCGGGGACGACGACGCTGCCGCCGGTGTACACCTTCAGCTCGACCTCGTGCTGCAGGTCGGCCAGCATCGGGCGGACCTGTTCCTTGACATCGTTGGTGAGTAGCTCCATGGTGGTTCCTCCCTCTCTGCCGCAGACTCTATCACATACCCCATGGGGGTATGCAAGCGTTGTGACGGACGGTCGCCGCCGAACGCCGAACGCCCGGTGGTAGGCTGCGTTTCGATGCGTCAGGGTCGCTCTCCAGACCAGCTCCGCCCGATCGTGCTGCAGACCGGCGTGAACCGCTGGGCGGAAGGATCCGCCCAGGTCGCCTGGGGCGACACCGAGGTGCGCGCCACCGTCACCCTCGACGACCGCCTGCCGCCCCACCTGCGCGGGAGCGGCACCCGCAGCGGCTGGCTGACCGCCGAGTACGCCTTGCTGCCGCGCTCGACCGAGAAGCGCCGCGCGCGCGAACGCCTCTACGCCGGTGGGCGCACGCAGGAGATCCAACGGCTGATCGGCCGTGCCCTGCGCGCCGCGACCGACCTGACGGCATTCCCGAAACAGACCTTGATCATCGACGTCGACGTGCTGCAAGCCGACGGCGGTACCCGCTGCGCCGGCATCCTCGCCGGTTGGGCGGCGCTGCACGACCTGGCCGACCGCGCCGTTCGCGACGGGCGCCTCAGCGAGTGGCCACTCACTCACGACGTCGCCGCCGTCAGCGTCGGGCTGGTGGACGGCGAGGTCTACACCGACCTCGATTACCGCGAGGACGACGCCGCCGGTCTCGACCTCAACATCGTCGCCACCGACGACGGTCGGCTGGTAGAGGTTCAGGGCGGCGCCGAGCACGAGCCGGTCGACGCCGAGCGTTACGTCGCGCTCATCGGCCGCGGCGTAGTAGCGGTGGGCGAGGTGTTGCGCACCGCCAAGGCGGCCCTGGCGTGAGCGTGCTGGAACCGGTTCGGCTGGTGCTGGCCAGCGGTAACGAAGGCAAGGTGCGCGAGATTCGTGAAGCGCTCGCCGGGCGTGGTCTCAGGATCGTATCCGCCGCCGATGTCGGCGTGACCGACTTCCCGCCCGAAGACGGGCACAACTACGACGACAACGCGCTGCTCAAGGCGGGGCACGCCGCCACCCGCAGCGGCCTGCCGGCTCTCGCCGACGACTCCGGCCTGGAGGTCGACGCGCTGAACGGTGCGCCCGGCGTGCATTCGGCCCGCTTCGGTGGCGACGGCCTCAGCGATGGCGAGAGGATCGCCCACCTGTTGGCGCGACTCCGTGGCGTCCCAGCAACTCAGCGCAGCGCCCGATTCGTGTCGGTACTGGTGCTGGCCACTCCGCAGGGCGCCGTGCTGCGTTTCGAGGGTCGCTGCCAAGGCCGCATTCTCGAGGGGCCACGCGGCAGCGGCGGGTTCGGGTACGACCCGGTGTTCTGGTCTGACGACCTCGAGACCAGCTTCGGTCAGGCCGAGCCTGGTAGCAAGCGAGCGGTCAGCCACCGCGGCCGGGCCCTGGCCGCCCTGCTCGCCTGGCTGGCCGAGCCCGATGCTGGCGCGATCCTCCGCGGCGAGACACCTACAGGCGACGCCCGACCCACGCCGCCCGATGCAGAATCGGATCAGGAGGAGCAATGATGCTTTCACGCCCCCGCCCGTTGCGCCACACCGCCGTGCTGACAGGCATGCTGACCGGCATGTTGATGGTGCTGCTGTTCGCGTCTTCCTCATGGGCACAGGCGCTCCCACCCGGGTATCAGCGCAACCTGTCGCTCGCTCAGGCGGCGATGCGGGAAGCGGTAGACGCGAACGTGCGCCCGTTTCCCGACCAGCCGTTGTGGGCCAAGGCGATCCGCCTGGCGGAAGCGGTGGTCGAGATGGCGCCGCGGGAGGCTGGCGGTCTTGGCCTGCTTGCCGAGGCGTACTCGCGCACGAACTTCTTCGGTCGTGCCTGGCCCGCCTGGGAGGCGTACCTCGACGCCGGTCACGACCTCACGCCGGAACAGACCCCGATCTTCCTCGGGGTGGGCGAGCAGCTCGCCTGGTCCGCCTACGAAGGTGGCGACCGTGAGCGTGCGGCGGAGCTGCACCTGGCGATGCTGGACGCGGTGCCGTTCAGCAAGGAGTCGCGCGTATGGGTAGCGCGAATCCGCATGGAGCAGGGCCGACCGGTCGACGCCATTCCCTACTGGGAGGCGGTCGTGGCGCAGGATCCCGAGGATGACCGTGCCCGCTACTTCCTGAACCTGGCACGCGATCAGGCCCGCTGGGGCGTGGCGGCCGCCGATGCGTTCCGCCAGGGGGTCGCGCACTACGAGGCCGGCGATATGGACGCTGCCCGCCGCGCCCTCGAGCGCGCCACGGATTCAAACCCGCAGTACGCCGAGGCGTGGGCCTGGCGGGGACGCATCGCCTTCGAAGCAGCTTCGTACCTCGTCGCCCTACGCCATTACGAGCGCGCCGTCGAGCTGGCGCCCGATGTGGACGCCTACCGCTACTTCCGCAACGAGTCACAACGACTGTTGGACGAGTAGTCCGCCGCAAGCGCCGAGGCCGAAACGCCCGACGGCGCTGGGGGGTCGACGGAGGAGTCCGGCACGCCCTGAGTCGTGCATGAGATGTAAAGCAATCGGCCGCGCTGCATGCCGCGCAGCGCGTACGCTTGCGTTCCGAAACGGAGGGGTCTCTCATCGACGAGATCGCGAACGCGAGCCGAAAAACTCGAGCCAACGCGTTCGGAAACCACTTCCAGGCCGTATTTCAGAGCCGCTACCTGTGGCTCTGGCTGTTGACGCCGGACGGAGTACTGGTCGAAGCGAACGACCTGGCGCTTAGCGCCGCCGACGCCGCCCGCGACGAGGTGGTCTGGCGCCCGGTGTGGGAGTCGCCCTGGTTCGCGGGCGACGCCGGCCTGCGTGAGCAGCTTCGCCAAGCGGTCGGCCTGGTCGCCGCTGGCGACGAGTTCCGCATCGTCGCCGAGCTGTACTCCCGCGCCGGCCTACGCCGCCTCGACCTGACGCTGCGCCCGCTGCTCGACGGGACCGGCAGCAGCAGCCTGCTGCTCCTCGAAGGGCGCGATCGGAGCGAGGTTCGCGACCTCGAGAACGATCGCGAGGTGCTTCTCTCGGCGTTGGACGTCGGCGTGGTGGTGCACGGCGCCGATCGCGAGATCGCCTATCACAACCGCACCGCCGAGCAGCTTCTCGACGACGCGCAGCTGACGCTGCGACCGGAGGGGCGCCTGGTGGACGAGGGTGGCCGACCGCTGCATGCCGATGAGCTTCCCGTCGCCCGTGCCCTCGCCGGCGGGCGACCGCTGTTGGACACGGTGATAGGCATGAGCCGCGCCGACGGAACGCGCTGGCTGCGGGTCGACGCGCACCCGCTCCACAAACCGGACGCTCCGGCGCCGCACGGGGTGGTGGCGATCTACCGCGACGTGACCGAGTTACGTCGGCAACGACGCCTGATCGAGCATCACACCCACCTCGATCCGCTGACCGGCCTGCCGAACCGGCGCGCATTTTTCCGTGAGCTGGGGCGTTCCCTGACCGCTGGCGAGTCGCTGGCGGTACTGCTGGTCGACGTGGACGCCTTCCGCCGCGTGAACGAGGCGCACGGTAACGAGACCGGCGACAAGGTGCTGGCATGGATCGGTCGGCAGCTCGAACGGACCGTGCGTCCCGACGACGTTCCTGCCCGCCTGGGTGCGGACGAGTTCGCGCTGCTGCTGCGTCGCGTCGAAGGGGACGACGACGCCCGCATCGTGGCGCAGCGGGTCCAGCAACAGTTGGACAGCGGACCGAAGATCGCTGGCGTCCGCATCGACGTGAGCGCCAGCATGGGGTTCGCCCGCGGTCGCGACGACGTAGACCCGGAGACGCTGCTGCGCGAGGCGAGCTTCGCCCTGGCGCACGCCAAACGGCACGAGCGCGGCCGTTGGATCGCCTACGACGAGAAGCTCAGCGAAAAGCAGACCTTCCAGATCGGTATCGAGGGCGAGCTGAGCCGCGCTACCGAACTCGAACAGTTCGAGGTGCACTACCAGCCGCTGGTGAACGCCAAGGGCAACACAGTGGTCGGCGCCGAAGCGTTGATGCGTTGGCGCCACCCGACCCGCGGCCTGATCCCTCCCGGCGAGTTCATCCCCGCCGCCGAGGAGAGCGGTCAGATCGTCGAGATGGAGGCGTGGCTGCAGGGCGTCGCGCTGAAGCAGCTGCGCGAGTGGAACCGCGCCCGACCGGAGCTGCACGTTTCGATGAACCTCTCCGCCCGGCAGCTGGAACGGCCCGATTTCGTCGAGCGGTTCGGCGACACGTTGAGAGGCAGCGGCGTCCACCCCGGCAACGTGATCGCCGAGGTGACCGAGACGTTCGCGATGCAACACCCGCGCGAGGCGGCCTTGATTCTGGAGGGACTGGCCGAGCTGGGCGTGTCGCTGGCGATCGACGACTTCGGTACCGGCTATTCGAACCTCGGGCAGTTGCAACACCTGCCGTTCCAGATCGTCAAGATCGACCGCGGCTTCCTGCGCAACGTGCCCGAAGATCAACGCAACTTCGCGCTGGTGCGCACGATCATCGCGATGGCGCAATCGCTCGAGCTCCACATCATCGCTGAGGGGGTCGAGACCAAGACCCAGGCGGACTTCCTCTATTGGGAGGGCGCCAGCTGGCTGCAAGGGTTCCACTTCGGGCGCCCCATGCCGGCCGCCACCTTCGGTCAGGTGGCGCTGGGCGGCACTCTGCCGCTAACCGACCTCTGACGGCGGGTCGTCGTCGCTGGGAGGATCGCCGCCCGTGGCGCGTCCCTCGGACTCTGTTGGCGCGTGGCCGGGCGGTTCTCGGCTCTCCTCGACGTAGGGCAGGTGGTCTTTGGTGCGGGTCGGCGGCCCAGAGTCGACGTGCTCCAGCATCGGCCGTCCGTCCTTCACGACCGAACGCCAAACGGCGTTTCGTCCCCGCCGCTTGGCGGCGTACATCGCCTCGTCCGCCCGCCGTACCATGTCCGCTCCGCTTTCGATACCATCGCGCTGTGCCACCCCGAAACTGGCGGTCATCGGCCAGGCAATGCCGAAGTCGTGCTCTTCGATCAGGGAGCGCAGGCGCTGCGCCATTCGGGTCGCACGCTCCAAATCCATCTCCGGCGCGATGATCAGAAACTCCTCACCACCCCAGCGCACCAGCATGTCGCTCTCGCGCAAGCGGGGCGCCAACACCTGCGGCACCTCGACCAGCACGCGATCGCCCGCCTCATGCCCGAGAGTGTCGTTGACCCGCTTGAACAGGTCCAGGTCGAACAGCACCACCGACAGCGGGCGACCGTAACGGATCGACCGCTCGACCTCGTCCTCGAGATGCTGCTCGCCACTGCGCCGGTTGGCGATGCGGGTCAGCGAGTCGGTGTTGGCGGCGTCCTCCAGCAGGGCGGCCCGCTCGTAGCTGGCGCGAATGACGCGCGCCACACCGGCCAGCACCACGATCGTGGCGGCGTTCGCCAGTACCGTTTCTGTGATCGTAGTGAGCTCGCTTGCCGAGTGACCGACCGGGTGAAGCAGATGCGAGCTTGCCGCAACGGCCAGCAGCATCCACACCGACCAGGCCAGGACCAACCCGACCCTCAGCGGCATGACCAGGAACCCGATGCCGTACACCACCGGCAACCAGATCCCCTGCCGAACCAGCTGCAACGTGGCGTCACCTTCGTCCATCGCGAACGCGCCGATCAGCAGCGAGGCTGCCATCACTCCCATCGCCAGGAACACTAGCGACCGCTCCACCCGGTCCGCCGCCTCCTGAGCGAACGCGAACGCGGCGGCGTACAGCGCGAGCACCACGCCCGACCCCACCGCGATCGCGCCCGACCAGACCGGCAGACGCCCCGTCACGATCCCCTGCGCGCCAAGCCCCGCCGACACGACCGCAGCCAGCGGCAGCAGCAGCAGGAACACCTGCCGCTTGACCCGTTCGGGCGTTTCGTTCGGCCTCACGGCTCCATGGTAATGCCCAAGCCCGGCATTTCTGACGGATCGGCCCCAAACGGCGCATCCAGGTCGCGCCGAAGGTTGCGTGAAGCCGGCTAGGACGCTAAACTTCTTGACGCTCGCGGCACCGCCGCGAGCACCGCAGCAGGCCACGCGGGTCGTTAGCTCAACTGGCAGAGCAGCTGACTCTTAATCAGCGGGTTGTAGGTTCGAGTCCTACACGACCCACCAAGACATGTCGTCCAGGACGGCACACACGAGGAAGCGGCCCTGAATCATGGGGCCGCTTTCCTGCATCTGGTGTGTCATTGGTGTGTCAAAGCCCAAGCCCTGGCGTCAGTTCAACTTGACGCTCGCTTGGTCGTACGACGTGAGCGCTTCCTCGTACCGACGCATCCATTCCTCCGTGACATCGATGGAGAGGTGCTGGTAGACATTGGCCGTCTGTTGAATGCTAGCATGACCCATCACCTCGCTCACGACCTTCAACGGCGTGCCCGCGCGGACGTGCAGCGTCCCGAACGTGTAGCGGAGGTCGTACAGCTTTACAGAGCCTGCAATGCCAGCTGCAGCGAGCGTGCGGCGGAAGCTGGCCTTGCCGAACCGGAACGGGGCAACCATGCGCCCGTCCTGCGTCGTCACTACGAAGCCAGACGCGTCGAGTCCGCACTCACGTTGCCAGGCAAGGTGCGCCAGAAGGGCGTCGCGAAGCCCGTCCAGCATGGGCACGGTACGCCGGCTCTTGGGCGTCTTGGGAGGTTTGAGGACCGGCCCCTCGGGCCCGATGGTGACCGCGCGCTGCACGGCTAGGCGGCAGTTCTCGAAGTCGATGTCGGACCACTGGAGGCCACACGCTTCGCCTGGGCGCAACCCTGTGTCGACGAGAATCCGATAGAAGATTCCGTAGAACTCGTCCTCGCAGGCGTGCACCAACCGGGCGCGCTCGTCGCTGGTGAGGGCGCGCTTCTCCTTGGCGCGTACGGGCGGAAGCGATGCCTCGGCGGCCGGGCTGAAGGGCAGCATGCCCCACTTCACGGCTTGCGAAAGCGCCTGGGACAGGGCCGCGTGCGTCAGCCGGATCGTGTTGGCGCTGAGCGGCTTGCCAGCCCACCCCTGTTCGCGGCACTCGAGTTCCGGAAGCGTGCCCGCCAGCATGCGCCCGTAGAGATCATCGATGTCACGGAGGGAGAGTGATCGACACGAGCTTCTTTTGGCCGAGGACGGGCAGCACGTACCGGCGGTAGTACCCCTTGATCCGCACGAGCGTCCCGTAGGACACGTCGCGCTCCTTGTGGCCGAGCCACTCCCTGACGAGATCAGCCATCGTCGCGGAGGACCGGGGCGTGATCCGGCCCTGGTACTTCTGCTGGAGCATGTCGGTGAGGACCTTTTTGGCGTCGCGTTTGCCGCCGTGAACGACCTTGGAGACGTACCTCTTGCGGCCGCTGGCGGAGCGCCCGATGAACACCCTCGCCATCCAGCGCCGCGGATCGTCCACGTGGCGCAGGCGTTGCCCACCACTAGCCCCACGACCGCGATCAACCCGGATGTACTTGCTCATGCCTGGACCTCGCCTTCGGGTTCGTAGGTCAGCACGTCGCTGATTTGGACCTCTTCCCCGGTCAGCCTCCGCAAGGTCGCCACCACCCGCTCGACGGTGTCGGCGTTGAGGTTTCGCGTAGCACCGTTCGCCAGACGGTACACGGTGCCGCGTGCTAGGCCCGATTCCTTCATGAGTCGGTACGGCGTAATGCCGTGCCGTTGTAGCAGGGGGCGGACGGTCCATCGAACTGGCACGCGCAACATGGTATCACCTCTCGGGAATATTATCAGTGTATGAGAGTATGTGCAAGCTCTGGAATCAACCACTCGTGGGGCGGCCGTCCGCTGGGCGTCCCTACGTGTGCGCCGTCTACGGCAGCGACCGACCAACGAATATGGGATCGTCGCCACCTGCCACGAGTACTAGGCCCGGCGGTTTCCTACGACCAACGATCTCAGCGTAGTTCGTCTGCACGCTAGCCTGAAACGACTGCGCCCGACTGCAGGCCGTGCTGAAGGCCATAGGGCGTCACGTCCGCATTCCCTGGATCCTGCGGATCGAGAACGAACGCCGAAGCGTTCGCCTCGTCGAGCTCACCGTGCATCACCACACGAAGTGGATTTTTTTGCGCCGATTGCTCTGCGCGGCGGTACCTGGCATTCTCGACCATCGGCGCAAGACATCTGGTGTATCGCGACTCGGAATGCGCGTGCCTCGAGAGGAACGCCCCCTCGAGGCGCAACGCCGACGGTCTCCGGAATGTCGGGAGCGCAGTACAGTCGCGCCCCGTCGTCGGCCTTACGCGAGGACCGAAGGAGCAGGGCGCACGAGCACCGTAGCAGTTGGAACGACAGTCCAAGCTGGGCGCACCGACCCTGGCCTCGCAGCTCTAGGCTCGCGATGACATCGAACGTACTGCGGATACGGGATCGAACAGCAGGACGACCAGGACTGGCTCAACAGCATTCTGAACTAGGCGACACCGACCACATGCTGGTTAGGCGCCCCGGTAGTCGTGCTGGGGCGCTAATTCGTGCGGTACCGGAAGGTGGCGCGCCTCGCAAAGAGGTCCATTGCGGGAGGACCGAGGCGAGGCGCACCACGACCATAGTCAGAATCAGTCCCCAGGTGTCCAGAAGTCTGGCTCGTGCCTTGGTGCCATCGACAGCGCCGACACGCATTCTGGGAAGGCCGGCGCGGAGATAGCCTGTGCCTGCGCAATCGTCTACGTGCCGGTAGTCATCAAGCCTAAAGTCCTCAGGGCCGATCAACGCAAGCGAGTGTCAGGCACTACGCATTGCCCGAGTACCCTAGCGCTTGCCGGAGGGTCTGCAAGTCCGAAAGTCGGTCACGCGCCGCCGATTCGTCAAAGAAGTCGCAAGCAGCCTTCTGCGGGCCATCGCCGTCCTTTGATGACATATATCGGGCAAGCTCACTCTGGATCCGCAGCGTCCTGTACGTCACCTCGTCAGCAAACGACAACTTCTGTCTCGCGAGGCGGCTGCGCGCGACATGAGGGGACACCCCATCATTGCGGGCCAGTTCCGTCACCTTCACTCGTTGCCCCAGCAACCAGTGGTCAAAGAAGTGGAGAGAGCTATAGAAGCATGCCGTGATTGCCCAGTCGTAAGCTGACCCGCTGTCCGCTACGTGCTCAGCAAATTGCTGGTTGTGCTGCGCTTGTCGCAAATGGGCATCACGCGGGACAGCGGCCGACATTACCTAAACGATCTTGACGGCCTGCAATCGCGTGGCCTCAATCTCAGCTGGTGTTGTGCTCCAACTCGGCAGCAACTCCACTGTCACATCTAAATAGTGGCCGAGCAGTAGGCGGCCGAGGCGGGCCTCCAATTCACCGAGCGCACGTGCAAGCCGCGAGTCATACGACTCCGCGGAAGACACAACGACAACGCGGACGTAGTTGCCCCTCGGCTTGGCCCACGCCTCGTCGACATTGCCGGCGACTACTTCAAGAATCTGTTGGGCGACTTGTCTTGCAGCCGTATCCCAAGGATAGGCCCGGACAGGGGCTGCGGACTCGCTTGACTTCCGACGGGTTGCCTCAACTCGCGAAAAGAGTTGACTCCGGTTCAGAAAGTCTCGGGAGAACCCACGTCCAGTGTAGGCATCTGCATGATCAACTTGTTCCGCGTTCATATCAACCCTGCCTGCTCCATGTAGCGAGGATTCAGTAGCGTTGTAAGGGCGCGCTTCGTCTCATCGTGAAAAGCGTCAAGTGTGCTCGCAATCTCGTTGATCGGGATCGCAGTTGCAGTATCACGGTTGACCATAGCATCCATGTCGAAAAGGGCGAGTTCCGGCGTCAAGTCCTCTTGCGTAGTGTCGATGATGACACGGATCATGCCGTCGGCAAGTGAGTATTCCGCAACATGGAGCAGATTCGCGATTCCTCCGTCGCCAACGTCCAACTTAGGTAGTTGGAGGGGGATGTCCTCGATCTCTCCGCTTGCGCCGCGACCAACTGGAAGGTGGTTCTTGTACCGAAGGCCTACACGGGTCGCGCCGACCGATGCCAAGTCGGGGACAGTCTCGAGTAGTGTTGAGAGCGCATCATCGAAGGTCCGAGCGAATTCCTCGAAGGATCCGTACGCAGCCCCGTGCGCGCCGTGACT
>Ga0326597_10001044_pt1 | contig 46122 bp, 39 predicted proteins | sample RVTome_12_FD_203789 | JGI IMG/M metagenome (GOLD analysis project Ga0326597, IMG submission 203789) | Soil microbial communities from uranium-contaminated site in the Upper Colorado River Basin, Wyoming, United States - RVT100D185 | ecosystem: Environmental > Terrestrial > Soil > Contaminated >...
GTTCCCACGTCGCCGGCAACATGAACTTCACCATCGGCAACAGCGGCCCGGCGGCCTTCGGCCAGGCGCTCGGCAACCTCATGAACTTCGCCATCGCCAGCGACAAGCAGTCGGGCACCTTCGAGGAGTGCATGGCCCGCCACGGCTTCTATCCGAAGGGCTAGGCGGCGCCGGCGAAGACCAGACCTCGGGAGATGAACGATGAAGAAGACCAGCCTCACCCTGGTGGCCGCCCTCGCGGCCACCACCGCCCTCGGCCCGGCGCGGGCGGAGTCCTACCTGAGCGCGCGGGAGGCTCTCTCGCACATCTACGGTGGGAAGGGCATCAACGGCGAAGCCATCGCCAACATGTCGGACCAGCAATGCCGCGACTACGTGGCGCAGAACGTCCGTGCCATGGCGACGGACCAGCTCAGGGACAGTCTCAAGAAGAACGAACGGGCGGAGGACGCGATCCAGATCTTCAAGGCCCTCAAGGCGGATCTCGATCGAGGCCAGCGGCTCTTTTTCGGGATTGGCCCGCGAGCGGATAGCAAGGCGGTGCACGACCTCTACCTCGCGCTGCTGACGGTTTGGGAAACCAAGAAGTTCGCGCTTACAAGGGTCATCGACCTGATCACCCTCAAGGCCGTTATCGATGTGATCAAGGATGTCAGCGAAGGCACCGGCGATGCGATCGACCTCGCTAAGAGGATCACGCAACGGTCCAAGGAACTGGAGAAGTGGCGTTCGGACGTGAGGAAGATCACGGCGGATCTCGATGCCCACATCGCCAAGCACGAGGCCGAGAAGAAGGAGGCCCTGGATGGGCTGGACAAGATCGAGGACAGCGTCAGGAAGGCCCAGCGCAAGCATTGCGACAGCGGTGCCCGGATGTCCCTGCCGTCCGAGGCGGACATCACCGGCAGCGCCATCAGCGACTATGGCGCGCGGGTCGGCGGACCGATGTTCACGGCCGTGCCCAAGAAAAACAAGGAACACTATGGGCCGAAACAGAACGCCGGCGGCAGCGGTCGACCCTATACCTTCGAGGACTGCATGGCGCAGAACCCGTTCTATAAACAAAGGGAGTATTGTGAAACCTATTACGGGCGAAGCCGAGGCGCCGGTTCCCAATCCGCTCCGCCCTCGAAGGGCGGCGGTTACGGACCTCCAAGGCGGTCAAGTACCGGTGGGCACGGGCGTCGTGCCTGCGAGTGGGTCTGCTGAGGCGCGTCGGGACGGACGCGTCCGCGGGGAGGGATCGGCCGGGGCCGGTCCCTCCCTCCTTTGTGCCGGGGCGGTGCGCTTTGCGGCCGGCCCGCCGCCCGGTCAGAACTCGCCCAGCGCCAGGTCTTCCAGCGCGTCGGCGTCCTTGATGGTCACCACCCCGCGTTCGAACAGGATGATCCCGGCCTCCCGCCATTCGCCGAGCTGCTTGTTCATGCTCTCGCGCGTCATGCCCACCAGGTTGCCGATGTCCGATTGGGTGACGTTGAGGTTCAGCCTGATGCCGGCCGCCGTGTCCTCGCCGAAGCGCCGGGCGAGGCGCATGAGCGCGCGGGCGAGGCGCGCGGAACGGTCGAAGGCGGCGACGTCCTCGACCTGCTCGCTGGTATTCCTGAGCCGCCCGGTCAGGACCTTGAGCAGGTTGATCGCCACCGCGGGGTTCCTGTTCAGGAAATCCAGGAAGTCCCTGCGGTCGAGGATGAGCAGTTCCGATGCCGCCATGGCCTGGGCGTCGGCGGTCCTGTCGCCGCCGTCCAGCAGGGCGATCTCGCCGAAGAGATCGCCCTCGCGCATGATGTTGAGCACCACCTCCTTGCCGTCCCCGGTCGTCACGCAGATCTTGATCTGACCGGATTTGACGGCGTAGAGCGCATTGCCCTCATCGCCCCTCTGAAAGACCAGCTGGCCGCGGGCATAGCGCCGCGTCCGCATGCGCGCACCGAGCGGTGCGAGGCTCTCCGGCGCGGTTCCCGCGAAGATCCAGTGGCCGGCGAGGAGGCTTTCGTTCTGTTCGCCGGTGCCGGTGGTTCTTGGTGGCTCAGCCATGGCAGGCTCCCCCTCTTCGGCCTCTCTGTCGGCCGCGGTGGAAATTCTTCCCTTTTTTTCGTGCCCTGTGAAGCGGTTCACATCGGCGGGGCGCGCTTCTCCCTAACCTGGTCTCGTGACGGGCAGAGAGGCCCCGCCGGGGCGGCCCGGGAAACCCAACCAGGTAACCCGAAGGGGGATGGAAAGATGACGAACAGCAGGACCAGGTTGAAAGTGATGATCGGTTTGCTGGCCGTGGCCGTGAGCGCCAGCGCCTGCGCCGGGACGAACCCGTCGAACATCAACCGCACGAGCTTCGTGCAGATGAACGACGGCCGCGTCTCGGACCTCAAGTTCAACGCCATCAAGCGGCGCTGCGCCAACCTCGGCGACCGGCAGTTCGGTTCCCACGTCGCCGGCAACATGAACTTCACCATCGGCAACAGCGGCCCGGCGGCCTTCGGCCAGGCGTTCGGCAACCTCATGAACTTCGCCATCGCCAGCGACAAGCAGTCGGGCACCTTCGAGGAATGCATGGCCCGCCACGGCTTCTATCCGAAGGGGTAGGCGGCGAAGGTGGACGAGAAGAAGCGCAGGAGGGGTGGCCCCTCGCGTCGATGGGGCCCGCCCCGCCGGAAAGTGCCCGAAACGGGCAGGGACATCCGGTCTCAGGCTGGAAGGACGAGGCAAATGTCGCAAGCGAAAAGCGTCACGGTTAGGGCTATCATGACTGCCGGCCATTCGATCCTTGGTCGGTGGCTCCCGAATGATCTCCCCGTGGCCGGTGTCACGACGGCCATGTTCTGCGGCCGGCAGCCGCCGCGCGGCGGCCCCGGGGCGAACTGGAAATAGTGGCAGGTGGCCAGAGATGTCTAGGAACACGAACCGACTGCGATCATTTTGGCTTGTCGCCGTGCTCTCCGCGCTTGCGTCCTGCGCGGCGAACCCCGAGGCGGAGCATACCCTTGCCGATAACGGGCAGGGGTCCGGTATCACGCCGGTGACGGCATCCAGTCCACCGCGCCCGACCCCGGCCCATCCCGCCGAGGACCGTCAACGGGCCACCTACCGGATCAAGTTCGTCGACACCAGCGATTTCGACGGCCAGCTCGGTGACCGGCTGCTCGAGAAATACGCCATGGTCGTGGTCAGGCCGATCGCGCCCTTCACGGTGAACAAGATTCCCGAGCGCCTGGACAAATGGTTCTATGCCGTCAAGCAGCGGGGCGGCAAGGTCGAGCTCGAGGAACTTCCGCCGGAAACGCTGCTGGCCAAGCGATCGGTCTTCTCGTTCCTGGTCGATTTCCTGATCAGGGCCTTCGACCTCATCAGGGAACGAGTCAAATACGACGGCGCCCAGGATTACGACGTGAAGATCGCCTACCGCACCGACACCGGGCGGGTCGAGCGCGTCACCTTCATTCGCAGGAGCTGACCGGGCACGGGGCGAAGGGCCCATTCGGTGGCCGATCTGCGGCGGCAGGTGAGACGTGTACCAGGGACGGGAACTGGCCAGATGGCAAGTCGCAGGATCAGACCATGGGCGTTGATCGGCCTCGTCACGGCCGGTTCCCTCGCGGCGTGCCAGACCGATAGCGTCCCTCCGAAACAGGCGAAGACGGCGCCGATCGGCCTCGAGCAGCCCCGCTTCACGCCGCCGCCCCGCCGCCTGGATGACATCGAGGCCATGCTCAAGGGTGCGGTGCAGCCCCCCGAGAGGCGGACGGACCGTCTCCTCGATCGGGCCGACAGGCGCCCGCCCGCGACCGATGACCCGCGCGCCCTTGCAAGGTTCCATGTCCGCCGGGCGCAGGCCTGGGGCGGCCTCGGCAAGACCGCGGAGCGCCTGAAGGACCTGCACGCCGCCCGAACCTATTTCGATCGCCTGCCCCCGAGGACGGTTCGCCGCGAGTTTCGACTGCGACGTGAAATCGCCCGGCTCGAGGTGGCGCTGGGAAGCTACCGGAAGGGAATCGCCGAGTTGCGCAGCCTGCTCGCGATCCGCCCGACGCCGGCCGTCTATGCGGACCTGATCCACGCGCTGATCCGCACCGGGCAGCTCGATGAGGCGGCCGAGGTGCAGAAGCGGGCCATCGCCCGGATCGACCGGATCGAGGAGCGGGCGCAGTCCCGGATGAGCGACGAGCGCCGCACCGCATTTCGCAGGCAGCGCGCGCGCATCATGGTCATGGTGCTCCAGTCCCAGGGACGGACCGTCGAGGCGGAGCGCCATATCCGCGCGCTCCTCGCGACCTTTCCCCGGGCGGGACGCCGCGGCGCCCGCCAAATCCAGCGCAGCCGGATCTCGACCCTGCGCGTCCTTGTCCTGAACCTGTTGCGTCAGGGCCGGGTCACCGAAGCCGAATTGGCCGCCAGGGAGGCGCTGGAGACGTCCTTGAAGACGCGGGGGCTCGACCATCCCATGACCGCTGCCTGCCTCGGGACGCTGGCGCGCGTCATGGAGGCCATGAAACGGCCCAACGACGCCGAGCGTCTCCTGATTCGGGCGCTGCAGATTTACGCGTCGGTGGGTCTCTCCAATGACTCGACCGTCGTCGCTTCCGCGAGGTTCGGCCTCAGCACCGTGAGGGGCTCGCTCGGCAAGTGGAAGGATGCCTTGGGGGGCATCCAGGCCACCCGCGAGGGTCTTCGCGGCAATCGCGACTATTTCGACGTGTTGGCAGCGCGCAACGTGGTCATGCCGCTGGCCTTGATCAAGATGGGGCGGCCGGAGGACGCCGTCCGACTGCTCGAGCGGCAGATCGCGCGGGACCTTGAAATCTATGGTGAGGGACATCGCATCACGGCGGCAAGGCGTGGGGCGCTCGGCATGGCCCTGGCCGAGCTCGGCAGGACCCGGGAGGCGCTCGAGGTCTACCGGGCCGCGGTGCCGGTCCTCGTCGCCGCGGGACAGGCGAGCCCGGGCGGGGGCGAGCAGGCGGGACCGCGGGCCTGGGGCGTGCGCGTGATCCTCGAGTCCTACGTCGAATTCCTGACGCGTCTCAAGCGGCCAGGCGACCGGGGCTCGATCGAGGAGGATTCGGTCTTCGAGGCGCTCCGGACCGCCGATGTCATGAAGGCCAGGACCGTAGATCGGGCGCTCGGGGCCAATGTCGTGCGCGCCGCGGCGGGAAACGACGAGCTCAGCGGTCTCATCCGCCGTCATCAGGATCTCGAACGCCAGCTTCAGGCCCTCTATGGGACCCTTGCCAACGTCGTCGCCCTGCCGCAAGACGAGCGTGATTCCGCGACCGTGGCCGCCCTGAACGACAAGATCGCTGTCGCCGGCCGGTCCAAGGCCCAGGTGCTCGAGACCATATCGGACCGCTACCCGCGGTTCCGCGAACTCGCGCGGCCGAAACCGATCGACCTTCAGACCCTGAGGGAAAGCCTGAAACCCAATGAGGCGGTCATCTCGACCTATGTGACGGACCGCAAGACCTATGTCTGGGCGATAGCGCCTTCCGGCCCGCCTGCCTTCGCGGCCGTCGCCCTCGGCCGCGAGGAGCTCGCCGGGATCGTCGGCCGTCTCAGGGAAGCGGTCGATTCGGACGCCCGCACCCTCGGCGAGGTGCCGCCCTTCGATGTCGGGGAAAGCCACCGGCTCTTTCGCGCGCTCCTGCTGCCGGTCGCCTCCGCCTGGAAAGGGGCCGACAGCCTGCTGGTCGCGGCCGACGGTCCGCTCGGGCAGGTCCCGTTCCACCTGCTGGTGACCGAAGATGCCCCCCTACGCGCGGAAGGCGGGGTCCTGTTCTCGCGCTACCGAAGGGTCGCCTGGCTCGCGCGGTCGCACAGCGTCACCTCGGTGCCTTCGGTGGCGTCCATCGTCGCCCTGCGCAGGCTGCCCGAAGAGGCGGCGGACCGGCGCCCGTTCTTCGGCGTCGGCGACCCGGTGTTCAATCTGCGCCAGGCCGCCGAGGCCGGGGGCGGCGCGCCCAGCCAGCTGGCCCAGGCCACGAGGTCCGCGGCCGCCCTTCGCCGGCGCGGGATCACCGGTCTCCGCGCCCTGCCGACGGCGACCCTGGAACGCCTGCCCCGCCTGCTCGACACGGGGGCGGAGCTCGTCGCCATCGCGAGGCTGCTGAAGGCCGACCTCGGGCGCGACGTCCTGCTCGGGACCCAGGCGACCGAGCAGGCGGTCCGCTCCAGGGACCTCACGCCCTATCGCATCCTCTCCTTCGCCACCCACGGGCTGATCCCGGGCGACCTCGACGGCCTGACGGAACCGGCATTGGCGCTGGCCTCGCCCAAGGTCACCAATACCGGCGGCGACGGCATCCTGACCATGAGCGAGATCCTCGGCATGCGGCTCAACGCCGACTGGGTCCTGTTGTCCGCCTGCAATACCGGGGCGGCGGGCGGCGCCGGCGCGGAAGCCTTCTCCGGCCTTGGCCGGGCCTTCTTCTATGCCGGGGCCCGCGCGCTGCTGCTCTCGAACTGGCCCGTGCATTCGGCCGCCACCGCGGACCTGATGCGCCACATCTTCGAGGGCAAGGCCGGAAACAGGGCGCTCTCGAGGTCGCGCGCCCTGCGCGACGCCATGCTGCGCCTCATCGACGGCCCGGGGTTCAAGGACCCGGGGAGCGGCCGGGTGCTGTTTTCCTACGCGCATCCGCTGTTCTGGGCCCCCTTCGTCATCCTCGGCGACGGGGCGGGCGGCGAGGGCGGCGGCTGACGGCAAGAGGCGGCCCGATGGGGACGCCTCCGGAGGGTGGGTTTGCCTTGGTCTAGTCTCGCTGGAAGATGTGCGGCCCGCGATGCGGGCAGTAATAGCCGTGCCACTCGGTGAACATCCTTCCCCCCGCCCGGCTCGTGACGGAGACTCGGCACTTGGTGCCGTTGTTCCAGTGGATTTCGATGCTCTTGGAATAGTTGCACTCCCAGCCGATCGGGATCGCGTTGCCGGGGGTGTGTGCGGCCGGCGTGAAATGCAGCATCCCGCCGTTGGCAAAGATATAGTGCGAGCCACTGTTCAGCAGCGCCCAGCTTCCGCGGAACTGGAAACACTCATCGCGCTTGGCTGAGGCAGGTGTCGCCATCGAGACCCCGAGCGCCACGACCAGCACACCCATGATTGCCGAAATCTTCTTCATCATCCTGTCCCCCTTGGGTTGCGTGGTTCTGTTTGCTGGGCGGGTCCAGCGGGTCCGGGCCGCCCGTCACGAAACCGAGGTTAGGGCGTGCGGGCGTGATCGGATGTGAAGCGCTTCACACCGCGGGAAAAAAATGCGGCAGAGGCCTGGAATTGGCTCCCGGCGGGCCCAACCCCCGGCGCCGACCTGCGGAAGCTGGTCGGGGGCAAGAAGAAAAAGAAGAACAAGAACCGAGACCCGGCGCCGGCGCCGTCCCGGTTCAGTCGCTGCCGGGGTCGGCGACCAGGCCGGCGCCTTCGATCCCCGCGATCGCCGCGGCCTCGTCGTTGACGGAGACGTCGCCCGAGATCCCGACGGCGCCCAGCAGCTCGCCGTCCCCGGACCTGATCAGCACGCCGCCCGGGACCGGGACGAAGGACCCGCCCACGGCGGCGGTGACGGCGTTGATGAAATAGGGACGCTCCTTCGCCATCTTGTCGATGGACCGGTTGCCCAGCCCGAAGGCGAGCGCCGCGTTGGCCTTGGCGATGGCGACCTCGCCGCGTTTCAGGCTGGTCCCGTCCTCGGCGGAAAAGCTCTTCAACGCGCCGCGGTCGTCCAGCACCGCCACGGCGAGGACCTTGAGCTTTTTCTCGCGGCCGGCCGCGATCGAGCCGGCGACGATGTTCTGCGCGATTTCAAGAGTGAGCTTTGCCATGATGTCCCTTCAGTTCTGCGATGTCGGAGCCGATAGACTGCAGGACAGCGACGGGTCCTAGTTGTCTTCCACGGCGCTGCGCCCGGCCAGGCGGCCGAACACGGCATTGCGCGTCTGGCCGGTGAAGGACGGATAGTTGTAATAGAACAGGCCGATGATGTCGCCCGAGGCATAGAGCCCCTTCATCGGCTCATGCAGCGTGTTCAGCACCTGCGCCCGGGAATTCACCTTGAGCCCGCCGAAGGTGAAGGTGATGCCGCAGGTCACCGGGTAGGCCCGGAACGGGGGATCGATGATGGGGGTCGCCCAGTTCGATTTGGGGACGGCCAGGCTGCGCGTCGCCTTGCCGTCGGGTCGGGTCGGATCGAAGGGAGGCTCGGCCGGGCAGGCGGCGTTGAATTCCTCGACCGTATGGGTCAGCACCTCGGGCGCGAGGCCGGTCTTCTCCGCCAGCTCCGCGATGGTGCGGGCCTCCTCGAATGTCGCCTTGTGGTGGGGATAGCGCCGCATCCTCTCGCCGGTCTGGTCGTAGATCTGCCAGGCGACGGAGCCGGGCTGGGCGAGCACGGCGCGCCCGGTCTTGGCGTAGGTGAAGGAATGCTGGGCCTCGCCCTCGTCGAAGAAGCGCTGGCCGAGCGCGTTGACGCTGATGCCGAAGGGGTAGTCGTAGCGGCTCTGGGTGTTGCCGCGCCCGTCGGCGTGCTGGGGGGTCTCGAAATCCGGCGCCTTGGCGTCGATCGGCGACATGTGCCCGGACTGCCACTGGCCTCCGGTCATGGCGCCGAGCTCAACCAGGTAGCGCAGCACCTCCCCGGTGTCGTGCTTGGAGCCCCTGACCTTGACGAAATCGGCATTGCCGGAAAGGTAGCGCGCGCGCATCTCCGGGCTCGCCTGAAAGCCGCCGGCGCAGGCGATGACGGCCTTGGCCGTGAGGTCGTATTCGCCGTCGGCGCCGCAGACGTGGACGCCGTCGATCCGGTGCATGTTGCCGTGGATGGCGCTGACCGGGGAGTTGAAGCGGATCTCGATGCCGAGCCCCTCCGCGATCTCGCGCCACTGGGTGAGCTGGCCGACGCCGCCGCCCGCGACGTGGATGGCGGTGCCGCGCTCGAAATAGCGCTTGCCGTCGACCAGCGCGTGCTCCTTGACGAATTCCCACTTGATGCCGACCTCCTTCATCCAGTGGATGGCGGCGTTGGATTCATCGACCAGGGTCTCGGCAAGGGTCTTGTCCATGCGGCCCTGGGTCATGCGCTCGATGTCGGAGAGGAAATCCTCGCGGCTGTAAGGGGCGATGTTGAGGGACCGGTAATAGTCCTCGTCGAGGTCGGGGACCATCTCGCGCATCTCCTCGGCCCCCTCGTGGACGAAGCGGAAGCCGGTTCCCGAATACCGCGCGTTGCCCCCGTATTCGGCCTCCGGCGCCTTCTCGAGCATGACGATGCGCTCGGCACCGGATTTCTTCGCCGAAACCGCGGCGTCGAAGGCGGCGCTGCCGCCGCCGATGACAATGACGTCGCACGATTGGTCCGTGGCCATGGGCTTCCCCCTTAAGCGGCGCGGGTTGCTCCCGCGCCCGATTGTTTCAACACGCCGCCGCCGCCGGGACAGGCCTCCGGGACGGGGCAAGCAGGCGGCCTCATCATAATGAGGGCGCGCCTCGGCACAATCGTGAATCCGCGGCATCGTCCCATCCGGGGCTGTTGGCTGGAGGGTCGGGGGAATCCGACCTAAGATGCGAGCGGTGCGCGGCGCCTCACGGCGCCCAAGCAGAACGACGGGAGGAAAGCGGAAATGTCGGAAGCCTCGGTTCCGGAAGGCAAGTTCATGGTCAATCCCTACCTCGACTGGGTGAAGGGGGAAGGCGTCCCGGTCCATGAAGGGTTCGGCCTCGATCTTCAGGCGCTGGACGTGGCCCCCTGGGACCGGTTCGACGCCAAGGGCTGCATCGCCCATTTCAAGGGCCGGGGAGATTTCATGACCGTCTTCGTGCTCGAGATCCCCCCGGGGGGCAAGACGGCTGCGGTGCGTCACCTCTATGAAGAGGCCGTCTATGTGCTCTCGGGTCACGGCAGCACCCGGGTCGAAAGCGCAACCGGCGAATCCCACACCTTCGAATGGGGCCCCGACAGCGTCTTCGCGCCGCCGCTCAATGCCGGCTACCAGCACTTCAACGGCTCGGGCACCGAGCCCGCGCGCATCGCCGTCACCGGCAATCTGCCCGCGGTCCTCAACCTGTTCCACAGTGAGAAATTCGTTTTCGAGAACCCCTGCACCTTCCCCGAGCGGGAGGGGGGCGCGTCTCATTTCGCGGGCGAGGGCGAGTTCGTACCGGTGCGCCCGGGCAAGCACATGTGGGAGACCAACTTCGTTCCCGACGCGACCGACCTCAAGCTCGAGAAATGGGCGGCGCGCGGGGCGGGCGGCTCGCACATCCAGCTGATCCTGGCCGACGGCATCCTGCACGCGCATATCTCGGAAATGCCGGTCGGCACCTACAAGAAGGCCCACCGCCACGGGCCCGACGTGCATGTCTTCATCGTCAACGGCACCGGCTATTCGCTCTTCTGGCACGAGGACGAAGAGGATTTCGTGCGCGTCGACTGGTCGCGCGGCTGGGTCTTCACCCCCGGCGACATGATGTTCCACCAGCACTTCAACGGTGGTGCCGAGCGGGTGCGCTATCTCGCCGTGGGACACGGCAGCGTCCGCTATCCGTTCACCGAGAACATGTGGCGGATCTACCAGGGCATCGACAAGGACGTGAAGAAGGGCGGCAACCAGATCGAGTACGAGGACCAGGACCCGCGCATCCACCGCATCTTCACCGAGGAACTCGCCAAATCGGGGATCACACCGAGGATGGACGAGTTCATCGCCAAGGCCGGAAGCTGAGCTGTTGTCGTCCCGGCCCGGTTTGCAGCCATTGAGATCGCCGTCCACACTTCCTATGTCTGGTCGAGGCGCGAGCACGAGCGGTTGCCCGCCGCGAAGGTTGGGCGGTCTCCGGGGCTCGAACGGGCAATGCCGGGCGCGTTTTCTTGGATCCGGCGGGAACGGGAGAGGCCGATGGAAAGGAGTGACGCTTATCACCGGGCGCTGGCGGATCCGGAATCCATGTTCGGGACGCCTGAGGGGGTTCTCCGTCACGACGGCTTCACGAAGGAACAGAAGGTCCAGATTCTCAGGAGCTGGGGGTACGACGCCAGCGAGATCGAGGTCGCAGTGGAGGAAGGCATGCGCAACGACACGCCTTCCAAGTTGCGCGATATACTTCTGGCACTCAATGAACTGACTGGGGGTACCGACGTTTCGCATACACCGCCGACCAAGCAAGGGGGCGTTTAGCGGGGGCCCGACCGCAACCAGCCGAGGGATGCGAGCGGCCGCCGATCGTCGGGAAGGCGATCTCCTGCCGCCCCCATGCCGGCGACTGGGAACTGAACTGGCCCCAAACTTACGACCGGAGAGGAGTGCTTTATGGCCGAAATCACCAAGGAAAAACTGATCGAGGAGCTCAACAAGGATCTGGAATGGGAATACGCGGCGGCGGTCCAGTATATCCAGCACGGCGCGGTGATGACCGGCCCGCAATACGATAGCATCATCAAGGAACTGGTGGTCCATGCCCAGGAAGAGCTCGCCCACGCCGTGACCGTCGCCGAGCAGATTGGCTTCCTCGGGGGCGTGCCGACCATCGACGTCGAGAAGAGGGACGTGTCCAGCGACAGCAAGACCATGCTGGAGCAGGATCTCTGGGGCGAGGACAACGCCATCACCCGCTACCGGGAGAGGATCGGCCAGGCCGAGGTGCTCGGTGAATACGGCCTCAGGCGGATCCTCGAAGACATCCTCATGCAGGAAGAGGAGCACAAGCGCGATCTGCTGACCGCGCTGAATCTCTAGGACGTTCTCGGACACCCGCGGCCGGGTCCTGCCGGACCGCAAGCCGCGGGCGTCCTTTCCGGCGTGACCTGGGGAGGGGGAGCTTTCCGGTTTCCCCGGCGTGCGGAGTCGTGCCCGGGCGTCAAATCGCTGCGGACTCTCTGCCCGAGTCTCCCCGTCTCGTTCGCTTCGCAGAGGAGGATACAACCTATGGCAACGCCCCACCCGCACAGCAGATCGACCTTGCGCAAGAGACGGCAGCGTCCGGCCCCGGGGTCCCCGCCCGGAACGCTGGTTGCGGATCCCGACGCCCCCAAGCCGGTCATTCACGTCATGGCCTTCGGTCCGGATGACTTGGAGGAGCTCGACATCTCCGACCTCGACCAGCTGGTGGGGGTCGTCGGACGGCACCCCGTCACCTGGATCAATATCGATGGCCTGGGGGATGTCGACGCCATCCGGCGGATCGGCGAGATCTTCGGACTTCACAATCTGGCGCTGGAGGACATCATCCATGTCCGGCAGCGGCCCAAGGCGGAGGACTACGGGGATCACATCTTCATAGTGACCCAGATGACCAGCCTGACCCGCAGTCTCGAGCACGAGCAGGTCTCCCTCTTCCTCGGCAAGAACTTCGTCCTGACCTTCCAGGAGCGATCCGGAGACTGCTTCGATCCGGTGCGCGAGCGCATCCGCAACAACCGCGGAAGGATCCGCCAGACGCAGGCGGACTATCTTGCCTATGCCCTGGTCGATGCGACGATCGATACCTATTTCCCGATTCTCGAGCACTTCGGCGAGGTCTCCGAGTCTCTGGAGGTGGCGGTGCTCGCGGCGCCCAGGGGGCGGCTCATCCCGCGGATCCATCATCTGAAGTCGGACCTCTTGAACCTGCGCCGGGTGATCTGGGCTCAGAGGGATATGATCAATTCCGTGATCAGGGACTTCTCGTCCCTGATTTCGGATCCGACGCGGGTCTACCTCCGCGACTGTTACGATCACACCATCCAGCTGCTGGACATGATCGAAACCCACCGCGAGATCGCCGCGGCAATGACGGAGATCTATCTCACCGGCATCAATTCCAGGACTAACGAGATCATGAAGGTGCTCACCGTCATCGCCACGGTGTTCATGCCGTTGGGCTTCATCGCAAGCCTTTACGGCATGAACTTCGACCGCACCGCCTCGCCGTGGAACATGCCCGAACTCGGCTGGCCGTACGGCTATCCTCTCGCTCTCGGCCTCATGTTGGCGGTGGCGCTCGGCTTGGTGGGCTGGTTCTTCCTCCGCGGCTGGTTCCGTGAAGTGAAGACCTATCGCTGACGCGGAAAGGGAATCTTCGAAGCTCCGAGTCCCCGCCGTGGGACGCCCCGGGCAGCACCCGGTCCCGGTCCCGTGCCCGGCTCGGGTGCCATTTCCCCGGCTCCAGACCCCCTCTGCATCATGCGGCTTGCCGAGCGCCGACATTAGTGGTCTATGATCCCGCAAAATTACAAAGGCGGTGGAGGCCACGCCGATGGGTATATTGGATGCCTATGCCAGTGCGGCATCTATGCTGTTTCAGCCCCTGCCGATGGCGGCGCTGTTCCTCGGCGTGATCGTGGCCATGGTCGGCGGCGCCATTCCCGGCGGCTCGCTTCCCACCCTGATCATCCTGCTGGGTTTCGCTTATCACATCGATCCGGTCATCGGCATCGCCATCGTCGTCGGCGGCGCCGTCACCAACACCGCCGATTCGGTGCCGGCCATCCTGCTGGGAGTCCCGGGCGGCGCCACCGGCCAGGCCACCATATTGGACGGCTACCCCATGTCGCGGCGGGGGGAGGCGAGCCGGGCGCTCGCCGTTTCCTACCTGTCCTCGCTCGCCGGCGGGCTGATCGGCGCGGTCGGCTTCTTCTTTTCCATCATGGCGGCGCGGGAAATCGTCCGCCTGTTCGGCTCGCCCGAATTCTTCATGCTGGCGATCCTCGGCATCACCATGGTCGCCATCGTCTCCAGCGGCGCCTTCCTCAAGGGCCTGGTGGGCGCCTCGGTGGCGCTGGCCCTGACCCTGATCGGCTTCGACAACATCACCGGCACCTTGCGCTTCACCTTCGACATCGAGTACCTGTGGGACGGAGTCCCCCTGATCCCGGTCCTGGTGGGCCTGTTCGCCCTGCCGGAAATGTTCAATCTGATGCTGTCGGGCAAGTCGGTTTCCGAACAGACCGATGCCGCCATCAGGCGCACGGATTTCGATTTCAAGTACCTCGACGCCGTGAAGGAGGTGTTCCACCACCGCTGGCTGGTTTTCCGCACCTCGATCATCGGCCTGGTGGTCGGGCTGATGCCGGGCGTCGGCACCGTGGCGGCCCACTGGCTCGCCTATACCCACGCCTACCAGTCGGAGAAGGGCGCCAAGGAGACCTTCGGCACCGGCGACGTGCGCGGCGTCATCGCGCCGGATGCCGCCAATAATGCCATCGACGGCGGACAGATCGTCCCCACCCTGGCAGTGGGCATCCCCGGCAGCTCCCACCAGGCCATCCTGCTCGCGCTCCTGGTGCTGATGGGGTTCGTGCCCGGGCCGCAGATGCTCAACGAAAACCTCGACATCACCCTGCTGTTCGGCATCGGCATCGTCGTCGCCAACATCATCGCCACCGGGCTCGCCTTCTACTGCACGCCGTGGCTGGCGCGGATTTCCTTCATCCGCCCGGGGGTGCTGGTGCCCTGCATCATCGTCATCGTCACCCTGTCCGCCTTCCGGGCGAACATGTCGGTGATCGATCTCGCCATCATGGCGGCCTTCGGTCTGCTCGGCGTGCTGATGAAGATCTACGGCTGGCCGCGGCCGCCGGTCATCATCGCCATCGTGCTGGGCGAGCAGCTCAACCAGTATTTCTGGCTTTCGGTTAATTCCTTCGGTTGGAGCATGTTCGAACGTCCCCAGATGCTCATCATCCTGGCGATCTGCGTCATGGTGGTGTGGCTGGCGATCCGGGTGCAGCGCTCGACCTTGGAAACCGTCGCGAGGTCCGTGGGCGGCGGCTCCGCCGAGGCGGAGGAGACCGCCGCTAAGAACCCGTCGGGCGACCGGGACGGGGGTGCGCGATGACCGATGGCGGCGCATCGCCCCGGGCCCGGCGTTTCGCCCCGGCCGTGATCGGCGAGATGATCCTTTGCCTGTTCCTGATCGGGATCTTCGCCATGATGTTCGGCCAGTCCTATGAGTGGGAAATCGAGGCTGGGCTGTTCCCAAGGATGATCTCCGGCCTCGGCATGCTCTCCGTCCTCGCCTATCTCGGTCAGATCGTTTGGCGCTGCCTTGCGGGCGGCAGGGATTCCGGCCGGCGCATCCTGGATATCCCCTGGGCCAGGGTCGACGGCGATGCCCGGGCGATCAAGAAGACCGCGCTCGGCGTCATCGCGTGGGCGCTCGTATTCTGGGCGGGGATCTGGATGCTCGGCTTCCACGTTGCGGCCCCGGCCTATCTATATAGCCAGTTGGTTATCTACGGCGAGGTAAAGAAATGGATCGCCGGCCTCGCCGCGGGGGTTTGCCTGGTGGTCATCGTCGTCGTTTACGACCGTCTGGCGGAAACCACCTGGAACGACCCCGTCCTTTTTGATTTAGTCCAAGGGATTTTTTGATATAAAGAAACTCAATAGCAGAATCATAATGGGAGGTTTGGAAAATGGGAACCGGACACCGAATTTCAGAAAGGCGGGTGAGGCGCGCCGCCCATCGCGGCATGGTGCTGGGCCTTACAGTCGGGGCCATGGCGGGGGCCGGTGTGTTCGCTCCGGCCGCGGCCCAGGACTGGAAGGGCAAGACGGTGACGATCTCCGTCGGCTACAAGCCGGGCGGCGGTGCCGACACCATGGCCCGGCTGCTGGCCGTGCATCTTCCCAAGCGGCTGCCGGGCGAGCCACGCATCCTCGTGCAGAACCGTCCCGGCGGCGGGACCCAGACCAACGCGCGGGACATGCTGCGCCGCCCCAGCGACGGCACCTATATCGGCCAGTTCGCCCAGACCCTGATGGTCGCGGGCGTGCTCGGCCAGGCGCCCAAATGGTTCAAATGGAACCAGTACGGCTACCTCGGCATGATCGACGGTGCCGGCGAACAGACCCTTTACGCGCTCTGCGCGCACACCGGCAAGATCAAGAACCTCAAGGATTTCCTGACGGGCAAGGACTGGCGTTGGGGGGAGATTTCCCCCGCGACCGGCGCCGGCAAGGTGCTGGTCTGGTTCTCGCAGACCGAGTTCCCGATCCGGGCGTTCTACGGCTACGGCGGCTCGACCGAGGTCGCGGCCGCCTTCGACCGCGGCGAGATGGCGGTGACCTCGCGCTGCAACGAAACGACCGCCACTCAATACCCCGACTGGTATAAGGACAACAAGGTCGTGCCCCTGTTCGGCTGGGGCGAGCTGAACCCCGACAAGCACCTGCCGCCGGACAACCCGCTCTCCAAGGGCATCCGCGAGGGCCGTTGGCCGTGGTTCGGCGACATGCACAAGACGGTGAAGCATCTCGCGACCGATGCCCAATGGCGGGCGTTCGATGCCATGCTGTCGCTCCAGGGCACCCATGTCTGGACGCTGCCGCCCGGGGTCCCCGCCAAGACCGCCGAGGTCCTGCAGAAGGCCTTCCTGGACACCGCGAACTCGAAGGCGTTCTTCGACGACATGACCAAGCGCGGGCGCAAGGTGGCGCCGCTCAGCGGTGCGGACACGGCGGCGCGGGTCAAGACCATCGAGGACCTGCCGTCGGCCGGCAAGAAGGTGTTGGTCGAGGTTTTCAAGCACAAGAGCAAGAAGAAGAAAAAGAAGGGCAAAAAAAAGAAGAAGTCGTCGTAACCCGGGAACCCCGTCACGGACGCGGACGCGGCGGGGGCACTCGATGCGGACGGCGAGGAAGGGGCAGGGAAAGACGGCATGTGGGAAGGAGCGTAACGGATGTCGACAACGTATAAACGCATCTCCGGCGATGCGCATATCGAGGTGCCGCCCAACATCTGGTCGAAGGGCGTGCCTCGATCGTTCAGGGACATTGCGCCGAAGCACATCAAGCTGCCCAACGGCGGCGACGGCTTCCTCGTCGAAGGCGGCATCTACCAGGGCGGCTCCAACCTCTACGCCGGGAAGACGCCGGAGGAATACAATCCCATCGGTCTCAAGTGGATCGACATGGCCGGCACCGGCGACGGCAAGCAGCGCCTCAAGGAAATGGACATGGACGGCATCGACGTCGAGGTCCTCTATCCCGGTGTCGGCGGCGTCATCAACATGACCAAGGGCATCCGCAACGACGATGCCTACCATGCCCTCATCAGGACCTATAACCGCTGGCTGGTGGAGGAATACTGCGCCCCGGACCCCGACCGCCTCATCGGCGTCTGCTGCATCCCCTCTCGCGGCCTCGAGAAGGCGATCGAGGAGCTGGAGTTCGCCGCCGAGATGGGCTTGCGGGTCGTCGCCCTGTCCCGCTTCCCGAGCGGCAAGGATTACCCGACCCCCGATGACGACCGTTTCTGGACGGCGGCGCGCGATCTCGGCATGCCGGTCACCGTGCATGTGAACTTTCCCAGACCCAAGGACAAGGTCTTCGAGTATCCCCACCTTCCTCCGGCCCATCTGAGGCCGCCGGATTACGTCACCCGGCTCGCGCGCTACGGCATCCGCAGCGCGCTGACGGTGGTGCAGATGGTGATGAGCGGCCTGTTCGACCGCTTCCCGGAGATCGAGATCTATTTCGCCGAGAGCCAGGTCGGCTGGGTGCCCATCTACCTCGAGCAGATGGATCACAACTATAGCCGCCACCGCCACTGGGCCGAGGGGATTTACGGCCTCGAGCCGCTCAAGCAGATGCCCAGCGAATACATCAAACGGCACGTCATTTGGGGATTCTTCGACGATCCCATCGGGATCAAGCTGCGGCACGAGGTCGGGGTGGATAAGATCATATGGGGCGGCGACTTCCCCCATGTGGAATCCGATTGGCCCAATTCCGGCGCGGCCCTGGCCCGGCAGTTCGAAGGCGTGCCCGAAGAGGAGCAGGCCATGATGGTTGCCGGCAATGCCGCCCGTTTTCTCCGTCTCCAATGAGGAGGCGCAACGGGCGCCGGACGGGTCAATGACCAAGGGAGGATAGGATGAGCGAAGCTGAAGCAAGGAGCGAGGACCCGCGCGTCGAGGCCTTGCACCGGCGCATGGCGGGGTATTCCCTGGGCGGCCATTGGCAGCACAGGGAACAGGCCGCGCCCCTGGTCCCCTTCGTGTGGACCTGGGATTCGATTTACGAATGCCTGATGGAATCGGGGGAGGTGATCACCCTCGGCCATGCCGGGGACGCCGCCAACCGGCGCACCGTGCAGCTGGTCAATCCCGCCATCACCGCCCAGAAATCGACGACCCGGACGCTGCAGATGTCGATCCAGCTGGTCAAGCCCGGAGAGTTGGCCGAGTGCCACCGCCATTCCGCGGCGGCGCTGCGCTTTATCGTCGAGAGCGACGGCAAGAGCTACACCAATGTCGACGGCGAGCAGATGCTGATGGAGCCCGGCGATCTGGTGCTGACTCCGAACTGGACCTGGCACGATCACCACAATCCGAGCGAGACCAATGTCGTCTGGCTCGACGTGCTCGATGTCCATCTCGCCAAATACCTGGACGCCATGTACGGCGAGACCTATTCCCAGGGCGATGCCGAGAACGCCAACTATTTCGAGGGCGCCTCCCAGACCGTCGTCCATCCCGACGGCTATTGCCGCCAGCGCTTCGGCGTGGCAAGGCCGCCCCGGGACCAGGTCGATGCGCGCTTCGTGCCCTATAATTACAAGTGGCGCGACACCCTCGCGACCCTGAAGGCGCTGGCGGAGGCCGGGGTGGCGGACCCCCATGACGGCATCCTGCTGGACTACAAGAACCCGCTGACCGGCGGGCCGACCATGCCGACCATCAACTGCCGGGTGCAGATGCTGCGCCCGGGCGAGGAGACGCGCCCCCACAGCCATACCTCCTCCACCATCTATCACGTGGTCGAGGGCGAGGGGCTAACCTCGATCGCCGCCGGCAAGGGCGGCAACAAGGAACTGGCCTGGGGAACCAGGGATTGCTTCTTCGTCCCGTCCAAATCGTGGCACAGCTTCAAGAACACCTCGCAGACGGATGCGGCACTTCTGTTTTCGGTGAGCGACCGCCCGGTTCTTGAGAGCCTTGGTCTTTATCGGGAAGAAGGGGCGTGAGGGAAGCCGCCGCGGGGGCGGTCCCGGCGGGGCGATGACATTGAGGATGCGGAGCGAAATCTCCGAACGGAAAGGAAACGGACATGGCTGAGACCAAGAAGGCGAAAGACGTATTCAAGGGGCTGGTTGCGCCCATCCCCGGGGTGTTCGACGGCAAGGGGGAACCCGACCTCGCGATGATCGAGCGGCTTGCCGACTGGTACATCGACGCGGGCGCCCACGGTTTCTTCGTTCTGGGCTCCCAGGGTCAGGGCGCGGCCTGCACGATCGAGCAGCGCAAGGCGATCGCGGAGACGGTGGTGAAGCGGGTCGGCGGCCGGGTGCCGGTGATCCTTCAGGTGGGCGCGGTCGATCCCTACACCAGCATGGAGCTCGGGGCGCATGCCAAGGAGATCGGCGCGGACGCCATCGGCATCGTCGGTCCGTACTACTACTCGGACCGTAGCGAGTGGGAGCTGATCGAGCAGCACAAGCAGGTGAACGACGCCGCCGGGGGCCTGCCGATCCTGCTCTACAACAACCCGCAATATTCGGGCTACCCGACGCCGCCGGCGATGATGAAGAAGCTGAAGGAGGCGATCCCCAACGTGTTCGGCTCCAAGCTCGCGAACGGCAACCTGGGGCAGGCGAAGACCTACATCCGGACGCTGGGCGAGGACTTCGTGATCTTCGTGCCGATCACGCAGATGATCCCGGGCATGCTGGTCGGGGTGAACGGGTCGATCGCGGCGGGCGCGCCGGTGACGGTGCCGGAGGCCGGGGTCCAGCTGATCGAGGCGGTCTGGGCGGGGGACTACCAGAGGGCGCTGCAGCTTCAGGTGCTGATGATCGAGCATGGCGACCGGACGGCGGTGCTGCGGCAGTACGGGCGGCGGACGACGCTGGAGGGCCTTCGCATCCGCGGGCTGGAGGTCAAGGAATACCCGCGCTGGAAGACCAAGGAGATGACGGCGGAGCACCTCAAGTACTACGAGGAGTGCATCAAGCGCCTGCTCGACGAGATCGCGCAGCTCACGCCCAAGGCCGTCGCCGCCGAGTGACCGGCACGGAGTCCGCAAACCGGAGGGGGCGCCGCGCCGTCGGCGCCCCCTCCGGAGGCAGCGAGCAACATCGCAAAGGCGGCCAAAGAGCCGTCCGGCCGAAGAGCTTCGGGGAAGCCATTCAGGAAAGGAACGCGTGATGGCGAAGGAATACAAGGTGATCAACGGTGACGGGCATATCGACCTCAATCCCAACCTGTGGCGCGATCGCGTCGCCGCCAAGTTCCACGACCGCGCGCCCAGGAGCGTCAGGCTCCCCCATGGCTCCGATGCCGTCGTGACCGACGGCGGCGAGCCGCGGACCATCGGCATCACCCGGAGCGTGGCGGTTTCCCATAAGGAAATGGCCAACCAGGTGCCCACCTTCGAAAACACCGCGGGCACCGGCTCGCCGCAGCAGAGGATGGCTGAACAGGACCGCGACGGCGTCGACGCTGAGATCATGTTCTCGATGCCCCACACGACGTATTTCCGCGACGCCAAGGATGACGAGCTCTACCTCGACCTGTTCCGGGCCTACAACGAATACATGGCCGAGGAATACATAGCGGCCGATCCCGACCGGTTGATCGCCATGGGAATGATCCCGAAGAGCGGCGTCGACGATGCCGTCAACGAGCTCGAGCATTGCGCCAAGCTCGGCCACAAGGGCATACAGCTCGACGCCTTCCCCAGCGGCAAGAGCTATCCGACACCGGAGGACGACAAGTTTTGGGCTGCCGTGGTCGACCATGACATGCCGGTCGCCAATCACGGCGACGGCAAGCTCGGACGCACCGGGCCGTCCTGGGACATCAAGAAGGTGCCCGGGCCCGATATGCATCAGAAGGACCCCCTCCGGTTCTTCTTCCGTTTCACCAACGACGCCATGAAGGGAGCGACCCAGCTCGCCTTCGCCGGTGTCTGGGACCGCTTCCCGACGCTCAAGATCTTCTGGGCCGAAACCCAGGCGGGCTGGCTGGAATTCGGCCTCTGGCAGATCGACGACCATTACGACCGCTACATGCACATGATCCATGATCTTTGGGGCGTTCCGATGCTGGAACGCAAGCCGAGCGAATACATCAAGGAGCGCTGCTATTACGGCTTCCTCCACGATCCTATTGCCGTCAAGCGCCGGGAATGCATCGGCTTCGACAAGCTGATCTGGAGCACGGATTTCGCCCATGCGGCGAGCGACTGGCCCAATTCCGTCGCCGTCATGGAAGAGGACTTCGAAGGCGTGCCGCCGGATGAGAAGCACGCCATGCTGGTGGGGAACGTCGCGAACTTCTTCCATCTCACTTGAGCGGAAGCGGTCGGCAGACAGGCGAAAGGCGGGCCATGAGCGACGTCGGCACGAGCCACGAGGATCTCGAGAGATTCCTCGCCGAGCATCATCTCATCGGCGCGGGGCTTCGGCGCGAGGGCGTGGCGCCCCCGAGGCGGGGCAATACCGCGGCCTATTGGGACTGGGACGGCATCTACCGGGGGCTCATGCGATCGGGCGAGATCGTGACCATCGGCCCCGACGGCATGACCGGGATGCGCTCGGTGACGGGGATCGAGGCGCGCAGCTTCCCGATCTGGATGAACGCCCAGATCCTGATGCCGGGGGAACGCACCCAGGGCCACCGCAACATCCGCTCGGAGACACGGCTGGTGTGCCAGGCGCCCAAGGACGCCGTCTTCGTTTGCGAGTTCGAAGCCTTCCCCATGGAACGGGGCGACGTGGTGATCAGCCCGTCCTGGACCTTCCATGACCACTGGAACCGCGGCGATGTGCCCGCCATCTGGGTCGACGGGTACGACAACGGCTACAATGGCGGGGTGAACCTGAACGACCGGCTGCCCGTCTCCTCCCCCTATCAGGAGGTCAAGAAGCCCGAAGGTTTCGGGCTCAGAACCCTGGGCCATGCCCGCCGGGTGACCGACAAGCCGCCCTTTCCCCTGCCGCCGGTGCGCTACCCCTGGGAGGAGACACGCGACGCGCTCTCGGCCCTCAAGGCGGCGGGCGAGCGGGATCCCTTCGAAGGCATCCACCTGATGCTGGCGAGCCCCGTGGACAACGGCCCGACCCTGCCGACGATCGCCTGGCATGCCCAGCTCCTCGGCCGCGACGAGAAGTCCCGCTCCCACCGGCACAATTCGACGACGTTCTACTTCGCCTTCGAGGGCGCGGGCGCCATCGTCATCGAGGGGGAGACGCTCGCCTGGAAGACCGGCGACATTTTTGCCGTGCCGGCCTGGAAATGGCACCATCACGAGAACGGCCCGGGCGAATCCATCCTATTTTCAATCGACGACTGGCCGGCGATGACGAAGCTCGGCTTCTATCTGAAAGAACAAGAGGCCGTGTAAGAGCAACCGCACGGCGCTCCAGAGGAGGGAGAGACAGTGGCCAATCCGAAGTTTCGCTTGGGCTTTCGCGAGCCCGACATCGACACCAACCGTCCGTTCTGGGACGGCAGCGTCACCATCGAGGGCTTCGACGTCGAATGCAGCGCGTTCGAGAGCCCCGAGAAGATCGACGCCTGGGATGCGAGCTTCGGCGGTCTGATGACCACCAAGGGCAAGAACGAGCATCCCTATGTCTCGATCCCCGCCTATCCCAACCGCAAGTTCCGGCTGGCCTACATCTTCACCCGCACCGACGCCGGCATCGAGGGGCCCAAGGACCTGGAAGGCAAGCGCGTCGCCATTTTCGCCCGCGACAACACCGCGGCGATCTGGTCGCGCGGCGCCCTGAAGCACCATTACGGCGTCGATTTCTCGACCATTACCTGGTGCCTGCCCGGGAAAAGCGCGCAAGGCTGGGGGCCCGGCATCACCGTCGAGCCGCTGCCTCTCGGCCCCGGGCCCAAGGACGAAGCGCTCGACGAGAAGCTGATCAGCGGCGAGATCGACGCGGTCCTCGGCCCCAACGTCCTGCCGTCGGTCAGCCGCAAGGACCCGCGCACCCGGCGCCTGTTTCCCGATTACCGGACCGAGGAGCAGAACTATTTCAAGGCCACCGAGATCTTTCCGATCAGCCACGTGGTCAGCGTCAACCGCGAGTTCGTCGACAATTACCCGCACGCGCCGGTCGCGCTTCTCGAGGCCTACCGCAAGGCGCGCGACGTCGCCTTCAACCGCGTCTACGGCTCCGACCCGGAGATCGTCACCATTTCCTGGGCCGCGGCCGCGATGGACGACCAGCGCGCGGTGATGGGAGAGAACTACTGGCCCTACAACGTCACCGGCAATGTCCGCACGCTGCAGGCGATGGTGGATTACGCCCATGACTTCGGGGTGACGCCGAACCGGCTTCAGTACGAGGATTTCTTCGACGCCGAGGCCTTGGCGCTCGACGGACAGTGAAGAGCTGGCAGGACAGGGAAGGCTTCGCGGCGCGTCAGTGACCTATTTTCAGTTGGGGACGGCATGGCAGATTCTTCGTTGATGACCCCGTCGTCCGGCGCAACGTCCGGGAAACCCGGGCGGCCGGCGGGAGGGGATTCCAGGCTGGCGATGCGCCTTGTGGGCGTGAGCAAGACCTACCCGGGCAACAACCGGCCGGCGGTGGACAAACTGTCCCTCGACGTCGCCGACGGGGAGATCGTGACCCTCCTCGGGCCATCGGGCTGTGGCAAGACGACGACGCTGCGCATGGCGGCGGGCCTGGAAGTTCCGGACGAGGGGGACATCTACTTCGGCGAGGCCGCCGTGGTGCTGAGCTCCAGCGGCCTGTGCCTGCCGCCCAACAAGCGCGACATGGGCATCGTCTTCCAGTCCTACGCCATCTGGCCGCACATGACGGTCGCCGAGAACGTCGCCTTCCCCCTGAAATCGCGCAGGTACCCGCGTTCGGAGATCAAGGGCCGCGTCGCCCATGCGCTCGAGCTCGTGGGCATGGCGGGCTACGAGGACCGGCCCGGGCCGCTCTTGAGCGGCGGCCAGCAGCAGCGCGTGGCCTTCGCGCGGGCGCTGATCACCGAGCCCCGGGTGCTGCTGCTCGATGAGCCGTTCAGCAACCTGGATGCCAAGCTGCGCGAACGGATGCGCATCCGGGTCAAGCGACTGCAGAAGGAGCTCAACATCGCCTTCCTGTTCGTCACCCACGATCAGGTGGAGGCGTTGAGCCTATCGACCCGCATCGCGCTGATGAACAACGGCGTGGTGCAGCAGCACGGGAGCCCGCGCCTGCTCTATGAGAACCCGGCCAACGAGTTCGTGCGCGATTTCATCGGCAAGACTCTCCTGTTCCGGGGCCGGGTGACCGCGGGCGATCCCTCGGGCAGGCTCGCGATCGCCCTTCAGGGCGCCAAGGACTGCGTTGTGTACGGCAGGACCTACGAGACCGGGGGGCTTTCCGAGGGCGCCGAGGTCTTCATCGGCGTCCGGCCCGAGGACGTCGAAATCCTGCCCGCCGAGGGCGACCAGGTCCCACCCGGGATGCTGGATGGCAGGCTCGACACGGCGCTGTTCGTCGGTGAGCGCATCGAATACCAGGTCTCGGTCGACGGCCAGGGCATCATCGACATCTATGGCGAGCGCCATCAGCCGATCGACGAGGGCAACAAGGTTTGGCTGAAGCTGCGGGCCGAGGGGCACACCGCCTGGCGTTCGGACCACGCCCACGATGTGGAGGACGCATGAGCGAGCCCGGCCGCGGTTAGGTCCGGCCAGCGCCCTCGTATGGGGCGCCGGGCTCATCCAATGAAAACACCAAACAGGGAGAAGGACATGATGAGGAAAGATCACGCGGCGTCAGCCGCGATGCAGCTCGCCAGCAAGCGTCGGCCAGGGCCGCGCGGCACCCTGGCGGGGCTCACGGCCCTCGCGGCCGGGGCCGGACTGTTGGTAATGGCCGCCGTCCCGGCGCAGGCCGATTTCCAGGCCGAGTGGGCCAAGCTGATCGCCGCGGCCAAGAAGGAAGGCAAGGTGTCCATCGCCGCCGGCGGCGCGCCGTCGCGGCAGTACCGCCATATCTTCGAGAAGTTCAAGGCGAAGTTCGGCGTCAATGTCGAGGTCTCGCGCGGCGGCGCCGGCAAGACGATCAGCCGCGTCATGGCCGAGCGCAAGGCCAAGAAGTACACCACCGATATCGCCTTGATCAGCGTGCGCATCAACAACCAGCGGCTGGTGCCCGGGGACGCGCTCATTCCGATCGAGCCCTTGCTGATCCACCCCGAAGTCCTCGACAAATCAAAATGGTACGGTGGACAGTATTGGTATGGTGACAAGTTCCTGAAACACACGTTCTTCTACACGGCGTCGATCCACGATAATTATAATTTCTGGCACAACACCGACAAGGTCAGCAAGGAAGAGATCGCCGCCATCAAGACTCCGTGGGATCTGCTGGCGGACAAGTGGAAGGGCAAGCTCGCCGGCTACGCCTTGGACGACCCGTCGGGTATTCAACAGATGATCCACGCCTGGCAGTCGCCCGATCAGGGCCCGGACTGGGTGCGGAAATTCCTGACCGGGATGAAGGTCACCTTCAGCTCGGATCGCCGCGTGGTGGAGACCTGGCTGGTCAGAGGGAGGTATCCGATCATGCCCTCGGCCGGGGAGGGCAACGAAGAGCTGCGGAACCTCGCCAAGAAGGGCCTGCCCATCAAGGAGGCCTATCTCCCGATCAAGGTGGGGAGGCTACAGGCATCCGGCTCCGGCTGCTGCATCTCCGCGTTCAAGCACGCGCCGCATCCCAATGCCCAGAAACTCTTCGTCAACTGGTTCCTGACCAGGGAAGGCCAGACCATCCTCCACGAGACGATCCCCAACCTGGCGCGTTCATCGTTGCGCAACGACATACCGTTCGGCCACGTGATCGCGGATCACCGGCGGCAGCCGGGGAAGGAGTATCTATACCCCGATTCCGATCCCAAGTCGGGTGAGCGGAACAGGGCTGTCCAGGTCGAGATCAAGAAGATCTGGGAATCGCGCCAGCGGTAGGTCACATCCGGACGCCGTGTTCGGGACCGGACGCCGACCATCGGTCGGCGTCCGGTTCCTGCGCCCCAGTACCATGGTCAGGAGCCTTGCATGAACGCGGACCAATCGACCGCCGCCAGCCTCTCACGCGGTAGCTTACCCCGTGCCCGCGTCCGGCGGCCGGGGGCCGGGCTTTTCGTCATGTCCGTCGTTCTGCTGGCGCTGGGTTTCTTCCTGATCTGGCCCGTGGTCCTGCTTCTCATCAACAGCTTCAACACCGCCGAGGATTGGCTGGTCCAGCCCCGCAGCTGGGGATTCGATCACTGGGTGACCGCGTTCCAGACCCCGGGGCTCTTCCGGTCGCTGTCCAACACGCTTGTGATCTGGGGCCTGTCGATGGCCATCAGCTTCCCCGTCGGGACGGCCATCGCATGGGCGCTGGGGCGGACAAAGATTCCGGGTGGCCGCTGGCTGGAGTTCGCCTTCTGGGTCGCCTACATGGTGCCCGCGATTCCCACCACGATCGCCTGGATCACGTTGCTGGATCCCGATATCGGACTCATCAATGTCGCCCTCAGGGATCTGCTCTTCATCGACCAGGGGCCGTTCAACATTTTCAGCGTCGGGGGCATCGTCTGGGCCAACCTCATGGGCCACGGCATCGCCATCAAGGTCATGCTGCTGACGCCGGCCTTTCGCAACATGGATGCGAGCCTGGAGGAGGCTGCCCGGGCGTCGGGTGCTGGGACGCTCCGCACCATGTTCCGCGTGACCCTGCCGCTGATGATCTCGCCCATGGTCCTGGTGCTCGCCTTGCAGACCCTGCGCGTCTTCAGCTCGTTCGAGACCGAATACCTGCTGGGCCTTCCGTTCGGCTTCTACGTCTATTCGACGAAGATCTTCATGCTGGTGCGCGACGAGATCCCCAACTATGGCCAGGCGACGGTGCTGGCCAGCGTGACGCTGCTGTTGATCGTGGGCATCATTCCCCTGCAGCGCTGGATCCTCGAACGCCGCCGCTACACCACCATCAGCGGCAGCTTCCGTCCCGGCCTGGTCGATCTTGGGCCTTGGAACCATGTCGTTTTCTGGGCGATCTTGCTGCTCGTATTCATGCTGACCGTGGGCCCGCTTTGTGTCCTTCTCCTCGGCAGCTTCATGTCACGGATCGGATACTTCTCGCTGGGCTTCACCCTGGAGCACTGGATCTTCGTTCTCAGCGATCCGACCTTCGTACAGGCCTTGCGCACCACCCTCGTGATCGCGACGGCCGCGGCGTTCGGCAGTCCCCTCCTGTTCTCGGTGGTGGCCTATATCCTGGTGCGTACGCGCCTGCCGGGCCGCGGCCTGCTCGATTTCATCATCTGGGGGTCCGGCGCCATTCCCGGGATTCTCTCCGGGTTGGGCCTGCTATGGATCTTCCTCGGCACGCCCGGCCTCAGCGTGGTGTTCGGCACGATCTGGGCGTTGATCATCGTGGTCATCCTTCAGGGCAACACCACCGGCGTGAACATGATGAAGGGCGCCTTCGTGCAGATCGGCGCCGACATGGAGGAAGCGGCCCGCGCCGCGGGGGCGGGCTGGATCCGGACCTACTTCCGCATCTGGCTGCCGTTGCTGATGCCGACCCTGGTGCTGCTCGCGGTGTTCAACTTCGTGCTCGCCGCCGGCGCGACCGCGAACATCATCCTGCTCGCGTCCCGCGATACCTTGACCCTGTCGCTCATGGCGCTGGAGCTGTCCTTCGGCGCCGTCAACAACCGGGAGGCGGCCAGCATCGTCAGCATCTTCATCCTGCTGCTGACCGTCGCCGTCGCCATCGTGGTCAGGGCCTGCGGCGTCCACCTCGGCGTGCGTCACGAGATGACCGCGGGGCCCGTGACGGGTCCCGGTGCCGGCGCTCGCGCTAGCGCTCGGGACGGCTAAGCGGCGAGCGGCACCCGGGTTTTAGGGCCCGGGTTTCAGAGAAGGCCGCCGGTGCGGCGGCGGGACTCGGGCTCACGAGCCCACGGGGTCGAGCTTAGCGCCTTGGCCGGCGAAGGCCGGTTTCGCTTTGGCATCGGCATCCTGGGCGGCGGAGCGGCCCTGGCGCCGCAAGTCGGCGAGGAAATCCAGGCCGGCCTTGGACAGGCCCTCGCGCTTCTGGTAGACGATGAAGGATTTCCTCGAGAGCTTCTTCAGCTCCGGCACCGTGATCAGGTGCAAATCCCCCCTCGCGATGTCCTCGGCAATGCGGGCGCGGAACAGGAGCCCGACCCCGAGCCCCTTGATCACCGCCGCCTTGACGGCGTCGGCGGCAGCGCATTCCAGGGCGATGTTGGGCTTCAGGCCCCAGTGCAGGAGGCGCTTGACGCAGGTCCCGCCCTTCTTGGTGACCAGCGGCTCGCGCATCAGCGCGGGCAGGGTCAGGGTGCGCCCGCCAAGAAAATGGCCGCGCCCGACGAAGGCGACCATCTCCTGATTTCCAAACTCCTCGTAATGGCATTCGCGGAAGTGGCTGGGTCCGCTGATCAGAGCGATATCGATCCGCGCGCTGCGCACCCCTTCCTCGACCTCCGAACTCCCGCCGGTTTCGATGTTGACGCGGACGTCGGGATAGTTCTTGCGGAAATGGACGAGCCGCTGCAGGAGGACGGTTTCGGTCAGGGTATGGGTGCCGCCAATGGTGAGCAGCCTGGCCTTGGCACCGACGCCGCCGGACTTCAGGCGCCGCTCGACGTGGTCGAGCTTCTCGATCAGGGGTCTCACGGATTCGACGAACTCATGGCCCTGCTGGGTGAGCTCGATCCCCCGGTTGCTGGCGCGGTACAGCTTGACCCCGAATTCGTCCTCGAGCTTCTTCATCTGAAGAGAGACGGCGGGCTGGCTCATGCCTAGTTCCAGCGCCGCGTTGGACAGGTTGAGGTGGCGCGAGGCACAGACGAAAATGCGCAGTTGGTTGAGCTTCATGCGCCTTCTCCATGACGGATGGGCCCGATTCGGGGCCGATCGCGTCTGATATAAATAAACGTAATAACACCATTTGTATTCAGTATTAGTCAATAGCCTGGGGATTCGATAAACCTAGAAAAAAGCTGGGTTTCTAGGGAGAAAGCAATGAGTGAGCCGGCATCGGCGAGCGAAGATCCAAGGGTCGAGGCGCTGCATCTGCGAATGGCGGAGCATTCGCTCGGCGGGCACTGGCAGGCTAGGCGGCGCAATCCGAATCCCAAGCTGGTGCCCCATCTGTGGCCCTGGGAGACGGTCTATTCCTGCCTGGAGGAATCGGGTGAGGTGATCAAGCTGGGCGGGATCAACGATGCCGCCAAGCGGCGCACCGTCAACCTCGTCAACCCCTCTATTCCGGACCTCAAGGCCACCTCGCGGACGCTGCAGATGTCGGTGCAGCTGGTCAAGCCCGGGGAGATGGCGGAATGCCACCGCCACACGGCGGCGGCGCTGCGCTTCGTGGTGCAGGGTGAGGGCGTGGGCTACACCAATGTCGACGGCGAGCAGATGATCATGGAGCCGAACGACCTGGTGCTGACCCCCAACTGGACCTGGCACGACCACCAGAATCCCGGCGTCCAGGCGCTCGTCTGGCTGGACGTGCTGGATTCCCATCTCTCGGGCCATCTCGACGCGACGATCCACGAGAACTATCAGGACGCCCAGGACAGCCAGGGCAACTATTTCGGCAACGCCTCCCAGCCGGTGATCTATCCCGACGGCTATTGCCGCCAGCGCTTCGGCGTGGCAAGGCCGCCCCGGGACCAGGTCGATGCGCGCTTCGTGCCCTATAATTACAAGTGGCGCGACACCCTCGCGACCCTGAAGGCGCTGGCGGAGGCCGGGGTGGCGGACCCCCATGACGGCATCCTGCTGGACTACAAGAACCCGCTGACCGGCGGGCCGACCATGCCGACCATCAACTGCCGGGTGCAGATGCTGCGCCCGGGCGAGGAGACGCGCCCCCACAGCCATACCTCCTCCACCATCTATCACGTGGTCGAGGGCGAGGGGCTAACCTCGATCGCCGCCGGCAAGGGCGGCAACAAGGAACTGGCCTGGGGAACCAGGGATTGCTTCTTCGTCCCGTCCAAATCGTGGCACAGCTTCAAGAACACCTCGCAGACGGATGCGGCACTTCTGTTTTCGGTGAGCGACCGCCCGGTTCTTGAGAGCCTTGGTCTTTATCGGGAAGAAGGGGCGTGAGGGAAGCCGCCGCGGGGGCGGTCCCGGCGGGGCGATGACATTGAGGATGCGGAGCGAAATCTCCGAACGGAAAGGAAACGGACATGGCTGAGACCAAGAAGGCGAAAGACGTATTCAAGGGGCTGGTTGCGCCCATCCCCGGGGTGTTCGACGGCAAGGGGGAACCCGACCTCGCGATGATCGAGCGGCTTGCCGACTGGTACATCGACGCGGGCGCCCACGGTTTCTTCGTTCTGGGCTCCCAGGGTCAGGGCGCGGCCTGCACGATCGAGCAGCGCAAGGCGATCGCGGAGACGGTGGTGAAGCGGGTCGGCGGCCGGGTGCCGGTGATCCTTCAGGTGGGCGCGGTCGATCCCTACACCAGCATGGAGCTCGGGGCGCATGCCAAGGAGATCGGCGCGGACGCCATCGGCATCGTCGGTCCGTACTACTACTCGGACCGTAGCGAGTGGGAGCTGATCGAGCAGCACAAGCAGGTGAACGACGCCGCCGGGGGCCTGCCGATCCTGCTCTACAACAACCCGCAATATTCGGGCTACCCGACGCCGCCGGCGATGATGAAGAAGCTGAAGGAGGCGATCCCCAACGTGTTCGGCTCCAAGCTCGCGAACGGCAACCTGGGGCAGGCGAAGACCTACATCCGGACGCTGGGCGAGGACTTCGTGATCTTCGTGCCGATCACGCAGATGATCCCGGGCATGCTGGTCGGGGTGAACGGGTCGATCGCGGCGGGCGCGCCGGTGACGGTGCCGGAGGCCGGGGTCCAGCTGATCGAGGCGGTCTGGGCGGGGGACTACCAGAGGGCGCTGCAGCTTCAGGTGCTGATGATCGAGCATGGCGACCGGACGGCGGTGCTGCGGCAGTACGGGCGGCGGACGACGCTGGAGGGCCTTCGCATCCGCGGGCTGGAGGTCAAGGAATACCCGCGCTGGAAGACCAAGGAGATGACGGCGGAGCACCTCAAGTACTACGAGGAGTGCATCAAGCGCCTGCTCGACGAGATCGCGCAGCTCACGCCCAAGGCCGTCGCCGCCGAATAAGGCGCCAGGGCATCGCGGAGTCCTCCCCGGTGCGGCGCGTCGAGGCACCGCGCCGGGGGGCCGCGGAAAAGGCGGGTCGCGTCGCGAAGCGGAGGGCGGCGATGTACCCTTCGCGATGGCAGCGTCGGCATCACCGTCGAGAACCGACAACGGAAAGGTCGACAGGGTCCGAGCGGGACCCATACGGCGCAACGTCTGGATAACAGGGAGATATCGACATGAGGCGTATTCGAGACCATCGGACCAAGGAATCGGGAATACTCGGTCCCCGCCTGGGCGGCGTTGCCCGGGGCGCTCTACTGGCCGCCGGCCTCATCCTGAGCGGGGCGTTGGCGCCCGGCGCGGCGGCTCAATCCGGCAGCGACTTCGACAAGCAATGGGCGGAGCTGATCGCCGCCGCCAAGAAGGAAGGGACGCTGGTGCTGACCACCGGCTCCATACCCAACTTTTCCCCCATCTTCGAGGCCTTCACGAAGGAGTTCGGCGTCACTGTCAAGACCGATGGGGGTTCGGGGTCATCGCGTGCGACCCGCATCCTCGCCGAACGGAATGCCGGGCGTTTCACGGTCGATGCCGGGCTCATCAGTGTCGCGGGGAGCACGCGTCGCCTTGTGCCTGCGGGCGCGGTGGTGCCTGTGAAACCGCTCCTCATACATCCCGATCTCACCGACACGTCGAAGTGGTACGGCAATCGGCATTGGTATGTCGACCGGAAGTCCCGCGACAAGGTCTTCGTGTTCTCGGCGCGCGCGGAAAACTACTGGCGCTTCTGGTACAACACGAAAAAACTCACCGCCAAGGATGTGGCGTCGATCAAGACGCCCTCCGATATTCTCGATCCGAAATGGAAAGGAAAATTATCAGGGCGGTCCTGGAGCGATCCCGGCCGTCTTGGGGGTATGCTCGACATGTATTTCGCGCCGGACGCCGGGCCGGAATGGATCGTCAAGTATTTCAAGGAAATGGACGTCAAGTTCACCAGCGATACCCGGCTGGAGGAGTCGTGGCTCTTCCGCGGTTCGTACCCGCTCAAGTGGAAGGAAGGCAATATCCAGGATGTCCTTCTGAAATACCAGCACAAGTTCCCGATCAAGCCGGTGGACCTTCCGCGCCAGCGCGGCAAGCTCGAGGCCCGCGGGTCCGAATGCTGCATCGTCGTGTTCGACAAGGCGCCGCACCCGAAGGCTGCGCAGTTGTTCGTCAACTGGATCCTGACTAAGAAAGTCCAGACCATGATCCACATGACCAAGCCCTCGCCGGCCTATACCACGCTGCGCACCGACGGCGTCCCGGCCGGCAATACCAGTCCGGTCTACCGCCGCATTGCCGGAAAGGAATACTGGTTCCGCGATTTCGACGACACCTACCGCGATCGGGAACGTGAGGCGCGGAAGTTCATCGTCGCCAATTACCAGGGCCCGAAGGAGACGATCGAGGTCCATATGGGCAAGGTCGTTGAAACCAAGCGGGCGGGACGCAGGGTCACGATCGATTTCAAGGGCCAGAAGGTCACTGCCAAGCTTTCCAGCTCGAAGACCAAGGTGACGGTCGCGGGCAAGGCCGCCAAGCGCAAGAACGTCAAGGTCGGCATGACCTGCACCTTCACCTATCCGGGCCCCAACACCACCGCCAAGAAGGTCGACTGCAAGTAAGCCGGAGGCTCGTAACGTTGATTTTGCCGCCGGGGCCCATTCGAAAGACGTGGGCCCCGGTCCGGCGAACAAGGAGGACAGATGGAGATCAAGTTTGGATTGATCAGCGCGGATTCCCATGCCGCCTTCGCGCGCGACGACTTCACCTCACGCATGTCGGTGAAGAAGTGGGGGGACAAGATTCCCCAGGTGATCCAGTTCGAGCTCGACGGCGAAACCCGCGACGGGTGGAGCCTCTATGGCCGGACCCCCAGCTCGGAGCAGCGGGGCTTCCAGCCCCAGGTCTGCAACTGCCCCGCCCTGATGGGCGAGCCCTTCCCCCATTGGCCGAAGCGCTGGACGGAGGTCCCGAAGATGGCCTACGACCCGGCGGAGCGTCTCAAGGCGCTCGATATCGACCGGGTCGATGCGGAGGTTCTGTTCCCCAATCCGCCGGGCGGCAATTACCACCAGTTCGGCGATCAGGAATACGAATTCGCCACCCTGCAGGCCTATAACGACATCCTCGCCGACTGGACCAAGGTGTCGGACCGCTACCTGCCCCTGGTCAGCATCCCCTGGCTGTCCCCGCCCGATGTCATCGCCGGGGAGATCGAGCGCTCGGTCGACAACGGCCATCGCGGCGTCAACCTGCTGGGCAAGGCGCCCAAGGGCCTCCCCCATATCGCCGATCCCTACTGGTATCCCCTGTGGGACGCCTGCTCCGAGCTCGGCGTGCCCATCCATTTCCATGGTTCGGCGGGAATCGGCGTGGGCGACACGGCCAAGGTCTGGAAGGGATACAGCCAGCGCCAGGCCCATTCGGCCTCGACCAGCACCTCGGCCGTGACCCCGGCCCAGATCGTGCCGCAGCTGATCTTCACCGGCGTGACCGAGCGCTATCCCCGTCTCAAGGTGGTCTTCGCCGAAGCCGGCATCGGCGGCCTCAATTATCTCATCAACACCTGCGACCACGTATGGGAGCTCCATCACCTCTGGACCGAGGGATTGACCACGCGGCCGAGCGAGGTCATCCGCCGCCAGATGTTCGTGAACTTCTGGTTCGAGGAGGAAGGCATCAAGCTGCGCCACGACATCGGCATCGACAACATCATGTGGGAATCCGATTTCCCCCATGTTGCCGCCTACTACCCCGATTCCTGGGGCTCCGTCGAGCGAGTGCTGAAAGGAGTTCCCGAGGATGAGAGGCGCAAACTGCTCTACGAGAACGCGCTCCGCGTCTATCAGATCAAGGTCAGCGTCCCGGCGGAGTAGAAAAGATCAAGAGCAGCAGGAAAGACAAGAACAGAGGGAGTAACCGGCATATGAGTGAAGAGTTCATCAGCGTCGACGACCACGTACTCGAGCCGCCTGATCTGTGGACCTCCCGGCTGGACGCGGGCCGTTGGGGGTCGCGGATTCCGCAACTTGTCAAGAACGGGGACGCGACCGAGCATTGGCGGATCGACGGCAAGGTCGTGTTGGGCGGGAGCGTCGGCCAGGTGGGGGCGTTGATGGGCGACCGTAACGAGGAGCCCAAGACCTGGGCGGAGGTGCCTGAGGAAGCCTATGTCCCTGCACGACGACTTCAGGCGATGGACGCGGCGGCGGAATCCCATGCGGTTCTGTATCCCACGGTCGCCGGCATGGCCGGGGAGGCCTTCGCCGGTATCGAGGACCCGGAGCTCGAGATCGCCTGTGTCCAGGCCTATAACGACTGGCTACTCGACGTCTGGGCCGGGGCGAGCGACCGATTCGTGCCGCAATGCATCGTGCCGCTTTCGTCGGTCGACGCGACAGTGGCCGAGATCCGCCGCGCCGTGGGCAACGGGCACAAGGGCGTGATTTTTCCCGCCCTGCCCATGGACCTGAGAGGCGTACCCCATGTGGCGGAAGCGGATTATGACCCGGTCTGGGCGGCCTGCGAGGGGCTCAGGGTGCCGCTTTGCCTCCATGCCGGCTCTTCGCCCACCCTGGAATACGAGCGCTACGCCGGTCTCTCGCCCAAGCTGGCAACGGCGATCGCCGACGTGGCGAAGCCGGTTTCGAGCGTATATGTGCTTGGCCTATATCTGTTCTCGAGAATCCTGATGCGCCATCCCGGACTCAAGGTCGTGCTGGCGGAGAGTGCGCTGAGCTGGGGCCTGCTCTACCTCGAATGGGCCGACCACCAGGCCGACCATGACGGTCTCGCCAACGAAGGCTATGACCTGACTCCGTCCCAGCTGTTCCACCGCCAGTGCTACCTGACCGCCTGGTACGATGAAGTCGCGCCCTTCGCGCCCTTCATCCATACCGACAACGTCATGTGGTCGAGCAACCTGCCGCTGGCGACCTCGACTTGGCCGCAGACGCAAAAGACCATCGATCACTGCTTGAATGGACTGAGCGCCAGCGACAGCCGCAAGGTGCTCTGGACGAATGCCGCGAGCCTGTATGGGATCTAGGGATACGTCGGATACCAGACAAGGTTAGAACAAAAAAACGATCACACCGGAGGCACGAGCCTGCCGGCAAACAGGGAATACATACGGCTATGCAGGGAGGCATTTCCCGCTCCGTCAATGTGGGAAGAGGGTACCTGATTATGGCGGCCGTGCTGTTGACGCTCGGCTTCCTCATAATCTGTCCGGTCCTGCTCATCCTGATCAACAGCTTCAACACCGCCGAGGATTGGCTGGTCGATCCTCGAAGCTGGGGCTTCAAACACTGGATCGAGGCGTTCTCGAAGCCGGATCTTCTGGTCACCATCTGGAATTCCATCATGCTTTGGGGGCTGACCGCGATGATCAGCTTTCCGGTCGGCGTGGCCATTGCCTGGGTGCTTGCACGCACGCGAATTCCCTTCGGCCACCATCTCGAGTTCTTTTTCTGGGTCGCCTACATGGTGCCGAGCCTGCCGGTGACGATCGCCTGGATCAACCTGCTCGATCCTCAAATCGGCTTCGTGAATGTCCTGTTGATGGACTGGTTTTCCCTCGATGAGGGACCGTTCGACATCTTCAGCGTAAGCGGTATCGTTTGGGCCAGCCTCATGGGCAACGGCATCGTGCTCAAGGTCATGTTGCTGACGCCCGCTTTCCGAAATATGGATGCGGCCATGGAGGAAGCCGCTCGCGCGAGCGGCGCGAGCAATCTGCGCACCGCGCTCAAGGTCACATTGCCGCTGATGATCTCGCCGATGGTCTTGGTCTTCGCCCTGCAGATCCTGAGGGTGTTCCAGTCCTTCGAGACCGAGCTTTTGCTGGGAGAGCCTTTCGGATTCTATGTCTATTCGACCAAGATCTATGCGCTGGTTCGCACCGAGCTCCCCAACTACGGCGAAGCGGCGGCGCTGGCCAGCATCACCATGCTTGTCATCTCCCTCATCATCCCGCTGCAGCGCTGGATCATCCACCGGCGCCACTACACGACCCTGACCGGCAATTTCAAGCCTGGCCTCATCGACCTCGGCAAGTGGAACAACGTCCTGTTCGCCGCCGTGGCGTTCCTCATTTTCGTTCTCAGCGTCATGCCCGTGATGGTGTTGTTCCTCGGCAGTTTCATGGCGCGGATGGGCTATTTCGAACTCGGCTTCACCTTGTCGCACTGGGAGACGGTCCTCGGCAATCCGATGTTCATGCATGCGCTGCAAACGACGCTCTTGATCGCCGTCACCGCAGCGATCGGCAGCCCACTGTTGTTTTCCGTGATTGCCTACATTCTGGTGCGCACCCAGCTGCCCGGCCGCCTGGCGCTCGACTGGATCGTCTGGGGATCGGGGGCGATCCCCGGGATCCTCGCCGGTCTCGGCCTGTTGTGGCTGTTCCTCGGCACGCCCGGCCTGGCCTTCCTCTACGGCAGCATCTGGGCGTTGATCCTGGTCGTGATCCTGCAGGGCAACACGACGGGCGTGAACATCCTGAAAGGAGTGTTCGTTCAGGTCGGGCCCGACATGGAAGAGGCGGCCCGGGCCTCCGGCGCGGGCTGGATCCGCACCTATTTCCGCATCTGGCTGCCCTTGCTGATGCCGACCCTTACCCTGCTGGCGGTGCTCAACTTCGTCAGCGCCGCGGGCGTGACCAGCAGCATCATCCTTCTCGCCTCACGGGAGACGATCACCCTGTCCTTGCTGGCGCTGCGCATGACGACGGAACTGGCGGACCAGCGCGAAGCGGCGAGCATCGTCAGCATTTTCATCGTGCTTCTCACCGTGGGGATCGCCATCCCCTTGAGGTCGTTGAGCCGCCGCTTGGGCGTCCGCCACGACGTCGCGGGCTCCGCCGTTTCCGAGGATAGGGCGCCGCGGCCCGCGCGCGTCCGGCCCGTCCCCGCCGAATGAGCGTTTTCACGAAACGCGGCCCCGGCCGCGATCGAACGGAGGAAGGTTCAAATCATGGATAAATTGCGTCACATCTCCATCGCGGTGCCGGATGTCCGGGCGGCCGCGTCGTTCTACGAGGACACCTTCGGCCTCGAGCGGGTCAAGGAAAGCGAACGGACCGTCTGCCTGTCGGACGGCACCATCAACATCACGCTGACCCCGCCCATGAGGCTCGACAGCACGGAATGCGAGGACTTCGTCGGCATCCACCATCTCGGTTTCGTGGTGGAGGACCGGGAAGCCACCGGCGAAAAGCTCACCAAGGGCGGCGGGCGCATGGACGCCACACGCGCCTGGGACCCCAACAACATCATGGTCAATATCCAGGACAGGTACTGGGTGGGCTCGAAATAGGGGAGCCGCGCGGCCCGGCCCGGCCCCCCGCCGCCCCGCCACTCGAGGCGCCCCGTCCCTAGTCGTCCGTGAGGAACCGCTGAGTCACTTATCGCCGGAGATTTTTGGCGGCGACGAAGTATTCAGTTTTGCAAGAAATGCCGTTGTCGAGGCCGATTTTCTTGCGATTTTGGATTCCCGATTTTGACGGTTCGTGAGTCACTCGAAGCGGATTTTCAGCCTCGGGGGCGCACCATGAGCAAGCCGCGCGACGACCGTCACAGGGACCTTTCCCGTCCGCCATTGGAGGAGATCAGCGACCTCGGCCACCCGCTGGCGCGGTGGGCCCGCGAGATCGATTGGGATTTTCTCGACGACCGGTTCCGTTCCGTCTGCCATGCGGGTCCGGGACATCCGCCGCTGCCGACGCGGCCGATGGCCGGGCTGCCGATCCTCAAGCACATGCACAATCTTTCCGACGAGGCGTTGCGCGCGCGCTGGCCGGAGAACCCGTATTGCCAGTACTTCTGCGGCGAGGACGGCGTTGGCGCGGTCGCCGGCTACACCTTCAGCCTACTCCTGAGATGGTTCGAAGTACTTTTGCGCGCCTTGATCGCCGAGCTCTTCAAAACCCGAATCACGACTCAAAACGCGTGAAAATCGGTCGGCGCGAATTCTTCACGGACGACTAAATCTTCTCCCCCCTCATGCCGGGCTTGTCGAAGCGTGGAGCCGTCGAGATATGGAGGGATCCGCCGGAAAACCCCATTATTTAACTATTTAGTTATATAATGAATCATTTAATTAAAGCGTTTCCCGGCTTTATAAGGATTAACCATTGGGCGCCTCGGAGCCCGCGCGGCCCCGGGGGCGGCCGGCCGCGCCTCGCTATTTGACGATCAGGCAGGGGCAGGCTGCGTGCTGGATGACCTTGTGGGAGACGCTGCCGAGCAGCAGCCCGCCGATGTCGCTCAATCCGCGGGAGCCGATGACGATGAGGTCGGCCTTCTCATGCCCGGCCTCCTCGATGATGCGCTCCGCCGAGTTGCCGTAGACCAGCACCTCCGACACCTCGGAGCAGCCGTTGGCCCGTGCCGCCGCCGCCGACTGGTGCAGGATGGCGTTGCCGAAGTGATCGATGGCCGACTGCGGCGCCGGCACCGGCCCGAAGGCGGTGAACTCGAGCCCGGCCACGGTGTCGTGCATCTGCTTCATTTCGTCCCGCACCGCTTTCGGGAGGTCGCCCATCATCGGCGAGGACTCGACCTGATCCATGGACAGGAACGCGGGCGCGACATGGACGATGACCAGCTTCGCACCGCAGCTTGCGGCGAGCTTCGCGGCCGTCTCGTTCGCCCGTTTCGCGTTTTCCGAACCGTCGGTGCTGGCCAGTATCTTCTTAAACATGTTCTGCCCCCTGTTTATGGTTGACCGGTTCAGGCCCGAAGGGATGGCCGCACCTCCGCCGGCCCGCGGCGCGTTCCTTGCGCCGAACCTCGTTCCAGGCGGGTCGTGACCCACCCCCAAGGGGAGGAACGCTTAACCCGCGCGTCCAATTTCGCCCATAATACACGCTAGGGAAGGGACCTTATGAGGAAGTTTTCAGTGCCTGACTTCCCCCCTGGCATCGCTGCCGGCCCAGGCCGTCCGGGGGCGGCGGCCAATCGTCCGGCGCCCGGCCGGCCGTCATGCGCCGGGGCGGCATGACCCCCGGGCCGCAGGCGGAGGTCATCGCCTTCCTCGCCGATCCTTCCACCCATGGGCTCCCGGCGGCGGAGGTGCCCCATATCCGCACCCACATCTCGGAGATCTTCTTCGCGGGCGAGCGTGTCTACAAGGTCAAGCGCGCCGTGCGCTACAGCTTCGTCAATTTCACCGCGCTCGAGGATCGCCATGCCGCCTGCCTGGCCGAGATCGGGCTGAACCGGCGGACGGCGCCCGACATCTATCTCGGGGTCGCCGCCGTGCGCCGCCGCCCGGACGGCGGCCTCGCCCTCGACGGCCTCGACCGTCCGGCCCCGGGGGAGGCGATCGAATGGGCGGTCGTCATGACGCGGTTCGACGAGGAGCTCGTCTTCGATCGCCTCGCCGGCCGGGGGGCGCTCGAGGCGCGCTGGATCGCGCCGCTGGTCGATGCCGTGGTGGGGCTTCACGAGGTGGCGGAGGTCGGGGGCGCGCCCTTTGGCGGCGCCGAGGGGTTGAGAAGGCTAATCGCCGAGAACGCCGCCGACATGGCGACGCAGCTGGGCGCCCTCGATCCCCGGTCGGTCGCGGCGCTGAACGGCCGGCTCGAGGAGGGGCTCGGCCGGCACACCGCCTACCTAGATGCCAGGCGGGCGCGGGGCTTCGTGCGCCGGTGCCACGGGGACCTGCACCTCGCCAACGTGGTGCTGTGGAAGGGGCGCCCGACGCTGTTCGACTGCATCGAGTTCTCGGAAGCCATCGCCGTGATCGACGTGGCCTACGATTTCGCCTTCCTGCTCATGGATCTGCTGGTCCATGGCCTCGACGAATTCGCCAACCAGGCGCTCAGCCGCTACGTCGGCCGCACGGGCGATGCCGGCGCCACCCGGGTGCTGCCGCTGATGCTGGCGCTCAGGGCCTCGGTGCGCGCCAAGGTCAACGCCCTTGCCCTCGGTGGGACGGCCGGCGGGGACGCGCGGGCGGAGTTGACGGCGGCGGCGCGGCGCTACCTCGCGGCCGCGCAAGCCTTCATCGCCCCCGCGCCGCCGCCGCACCTGGTGGCGTTCGGCGGCCTTTCGGGCAGCGGAAAGACGACGCTCGCGCGCATGCTGGGTCCCGGGTTGGGGCGCGCGCCGGGCGCGCTTCACCTCCGCAGCGACTATATCCGCAAGCGCCTCCACCATGTCCTTCCGGAGGAGCGGCTGCCGCGGGAGGCCTATACCAGGGAGGCCAATACGCGCGTCTACGAGACCCTTCTCGCCGAGGCGGAGGAGGGGCTTCGCGCCGGGCAATGGGTCATCGCCGATGCCGTCTTTGCCCGGCCCGGGGAACGCGAGGCCATCGAGGCGGCGGCTTCCCGCGCCGGCGTGCCCTTCCACGGGGTCTGGCTGGAGGCGCCGGCCGAGGTCATGAGCGCGCGGGTCGAGACCCGCACCGGCGATGCCTCGGACGCCACGGCCGAGGTCGTCGCCCTTCAGACCCGCTACGACACCGGGGAGATCGCCTGGTCCCGGTTCGCCAATTCCGGCGGGCCCGAGGCCGTCGTCGCGGAACTCCGCGCCCATCTCGCGCCGTGACGCCGGCCGCATCATCTGCCGAAATGTGCCTCGATCCGGTCGAAGGCCGCGTTGATGGTGTCGTCCTCGACGCAGAAGGCCATCCGCACGTGGTGTTCGCCGGCGGGCCCGAAGGCGCGGCCCGGGGTCACCGTGACCTTGGCCCGATCCAGGAGCGAGAGGGAGAAGTCGAGGGAATCGGTATGCTCGGCGACGATCCTCGGGAACACGTAATAGGCGCCCTCGGGCTCGATGTAGGAAAAGACGTGGGGCACGCGGTCGAGCCGCTCGCAGATCAGCGCCCGGCGCCGGGCAAGCGTCGCGGTGAACTCGGGAAGGTGCACCGGCGGCTGGGTCAGGGCCGCGAGCGCGCCCACCTGGGAGATGCGGGGCGGGCAGATGATGGTCGAGTCCTGGACCTTCAGGGCCTCGCGCTTGAGGTGTTCGGGCACCACCATGTAGCCGACGCGCCAGCCGCTCATGGCGTAGGCCTTGGAGAAGGTGAACAGGTAGGCGATGCGATCCGCCGCGTCCCCGAGGGTCGCCAGGTTGAAGTACGCATCCCCGTGGTCGTAGACGAACGGCGAATAGGGATCGTCGACCAGGATCAGGAGGTCGTGGGCGCGGGCGATCTCGGCGACCCGGCGCAGCGCGTCCTCGCGCAGGATCCGCCCCGTCGGGTTGGAGGGCGAAACCAGGACGATGGCCTTGGTCCGCTCCGTCACCAGCCCGGCGAGCGCATCGAGGTCGAGCGCCCAGTCGCGGCCCTCGTCCATCGTCCAGTAGACCGGAACGCCGCCGCAGAGCTGGATCTGCTGGATGTGGGATGCGAAGCCGGGGTCGGTGAGGATGATCTCGTCGCCCTCGTCGAGAAGCACGTGGAAGAGGGAATTCAGGCCCTGGATGTTGCCCGCGGTGACCATCACCTCGCGGTCAGGATCGACCGCCCGCCCGGCGATCCTGGCGTGGGTGTCGGCGATCGCGGCGCGCAGCGCGGCCAGCCCGTCGGGCAGCGAGTATTTGCCGATCTCGGGATCGCGCTCCATCTCCCGGGCGACGCTTTCGCGGATATGGGCGGGCGTCGCGAAGGACGGCACCCCCCAGGTCAGCGAGGCGGCGCCCTCGACGCGGGCGCTCCGCATCGCCATTTCCTTGATGGCGGATATGGTTATGGCCGACACCCGGTCGGAGATCCAGGCGTTCATCACCCTCACCCTCGCGACATCGTCTCGTCGAACAACGCGACGCAAGCGCGCCGGGGCCTCCGCCGTCCGGCCCTCGGCCGCGGTGGGGACAGGATAGCCGCACAGCCGGGCGATGTCTTCCAGGACTCTGGGGGCGAGGTGAGGCGGCCATGGCCGCCTGCCGCGCAGAGGGTTGCCCGGCCGGGGACAGGCTTTAAGATCGCCCGCGGAAGGCGGTGGAATGGTCCTGAGCGGATGTGAGAGATGGCGGGTCTAGGGGCGGGGTTGCGGGCATGCGTCCCGTGGTGGGCGCGGATCGCGGGCAAGCTGGTCCTCTCCCGCCTGCCGGTCCCGGACCGCGTGTGGCAGCGCATCGGGATCTTTTCGCCGGGGACGATGCTCGATCCCGATTATGCGCTGGCGGTGTTCGAGCGTCACTTCGAGGCCGCGGGACGGCCCCCGCCGGGTTTCGCCTTCCTGGAGCTGGGGCCGGGAGATTCGCTCGCCTCCGCCGTCATCGGTCATGCCTATGGCGCGGCCCGCGGCTGGCTTGTCGATTCCGGGGCCTACGCCTCGCGCGACATGGCGGTCTACGGAAAGCTGATCGCGAAGCTGAGGGGCATGGAGACGCCCGTCCCGCTGCCCGACGGCTTTGAAGCGACGGATGTCGAGGGGCTGCTCGCCCGCTGCAACGCGACCTTCCTCGAGGACGGGCTCGCGAGCTTCAAGGCGGTGCCGGATCGCGCCTTGGACATGGTGTTTTCCGAGGCCGTCCTCGAGCACGTGCCGCGGGACGAGTTCGCCGCGATCGTCGGGGAGATCCACCGCGTCCTCAAGCCCGGCGGGATCGCCAGCCACGTCGTCGACTACCGCGACCACCTGGGGGGTGGTCTCAACAACCTGAGGTTTTCCCAATCGCTCTGGGAGGCGCCGTGGTTCGCGAGGCGCTCGGGCTTCTACACCAACCGCCTGCGCCCGTCGGAGATGGCGAAGGCGTTCCGCGAGGCGGGCTTCGAGGTCTCCGTCACGGTGCGGGCGCGGTGGCCGGAGCTGCCGCTGCGGAGGGCAGCGCTCGTCCTGGCGTTCCGCGGCCTTGGGGACGGCGACCTCCTCACCGCGGAGACATTCGTGCGCCTCGTGAAGCCGTAAGACGCGCTAGGTCGTGCGGATGTAGGTCTTCCTGATGAGGCGGGCCGCCCGCCGGGCCTCGGCCATGTTCGCGGCCTTGAGGAGGACGGCACAGGCGAAGGCGCGCCAAAGGCGGCCCTCGATGCCGGCGAAGATCGCCGCCAACCGGTCGGCGGCCTCGCCCCTGTCCCAGGCGGCGAAGCTTGCCGGGCCGACCTCCTCCCGGAGCAGGGAAACGGCGCGGCCCAGCCGGGTCCCGGTCCGGAGCTCGGGAAACTCCGCGAAGGCCGAGCGGACGGGCAGGCCAAGGGCGAGGGTCGCCGCGGTCGGCGCCCCGAATGGCGCCATCAGGCCGCGCACGGCCTCCCAGGGATCGGAACCGGTTTCGGAATCGAGCGCCGCGAGGATGGGGTCCTCGATCTCCGCCGCCCGCCTGACGTAATCCGCGAACCACGCCGCCAGCCGGGTGCCCGCGTCCGAGGCCCGTGCGCCGGCGAGGCCGGCAAAGATCGATCTCAGGCGATCGGTTTCGAGGAGGTCGATGATCCTCGCCTCGTACTCCGAGAACGGCGCGCGCGGATGCGCGCCATCGGGCCTCTGCCTTTCCTGGATGGCGGCATAGGTTTCGAAGGCCCGGTCGTCAAGCCGGGCGCCGACGGTGGCGAAGAGTCGTTCGAGATGTCCGCGCCTATCGCCGCCGAAAAGGAGGCTCTCATATTCGAACACGGAGAGCTCCGCGGCTGCGGGCGGGTGCAGGAGACAGTGGCACAGATCCGCGATCATGTAGCCGGCAAGCGCCCCGATCATCCCCCGCGGCCAGCCGTCCCGCGGGTTCCGCGCCCGCGCATTGCAAGAGGCCATCACGAACGGAAGGTCGCGATAGATGGTGATGAATCGCGCCCCGGGGTTCGCCTGGGCAAGCGCGTCCAGAGCGAGGTAGTAGAAGGGCTCCTTGTTGCCGATGGCCCGGACCGGGCAATCAGCCTTGCGGCGGTAGAGAAGCTCGTTGGTGCCGGGCGTGAGGCTGGCCTCGAGCACCTGCCAGGAGAGCGGCACGGCGAGGCTGTCGGGGAAGCGAAGCAGCTCCAGGCCGCAGAAGACATCGTTTGGAAGGTTGAGGAGCCTTGCTAGCGCGCTCGTCCCCGACCGCGGAAGGCCGAAGCAGAAGAACACGGTCTCGTCGTGTCGGGGGCGCCGGGCCGGCGCGCCCGCCAGGGCCGGGACGGCTTTCACGCCGAGATACCCGGCCACGCGTTGCCCGAGCCTGCCGGTCCCTGCGCCGCGCTCGATCAGGGTCCTGAGATCGGATCTCAGCCACGGCCACATGTCGTAGCTGGGGTCCGTGCCGCGCAGCCGAATCGCCAATCGCCTTGCGGTTCGTTTCATCTCGGCGCCTCAGGGTCCCACGGGGCGGAGCCGGCGGGAAGCCGGCCGGTCATCCCGGGGCAAGGCGGGCGGATTGAACCGCGCGTGCGCGCGGCCTCGGCGTCGCCTCGCTCCGGGACGATCATGATGTCATAGAGTCGCTGGCGGACGACAGAAACCTGCTCCTGGGTCGGGCGCCGGCCTTCCCGGGGGGGCCGCGTGCCGCCAAGGTCTCGATCAGAGGACGAAATCGGTGCCCTGGTTGAGGTCGGTCGCCGTCACGCCAAGAAGCGTCACGGTGTCTCCGGTGACCAGGTTCGTGATCACGGTATCGGGCCCGGACTGGGCGATGTCGAGCTGTCCGAATACGAGGCCCTGGCTGGAATAATCGAGCACGTCCGCGGCGGACAGCCCGGCCGTGAAGCCGCTGATCGTGTCGTCGCCGCTGCCTGCAATGAAGACGAAGGTGTCGCTGCCCGCGCCACCGTCGAGGATGTTGTCACCGTCATCGCCGATGAGGGTGTCGTCGTAGTCGCTGCCGATCAGGTTCTCGATGCTGACCAGGGTGTCGCTGCCGCCGCCCGAGAGGGGATCGCTGCCCGCCGCCCAGCTGCCGTTGGTGATGGTGCCGTCATGGCCCCCGGCCGCCTGGTCCTGGGCGGTGGCGCCCGAGCCCTCGTCGAGCCCCCAGTTGGCGACGAGACCGGCTTCCGAGCCGGTCAGCCGCACATCGAAGTTGGCGGCGATCTCCCCCGCCGTGCGCACGTCGCTCCAGATGCGCACGTCGGTCATCTCCCCGTCGAAGGCCTGGTTGCTGGCGAAGCCCCCGCCCGGCGCGTCCTGCTCCTGGCCCAGCACCACCGTGCCGCTGGTGCCGAGCGTGTGGCCCGGGTTGACGATGTCCGTGTAGGCCTGGGCGCCGTCGAGATAGAACACCAGCCGTCCGTCGGAGGCCTGCCAGGTCACGGCGATGTGGTGCCAGTCCCCGTCATTGACGGAGATGCCGGTGAACACCGGATGGCCGCCGATGAAGACCACCAGGTTCTGGTAGTTGTAGATCAGGATCTCTTCGTTGTTGCCGGTGACGCCGTAGGAGAAGGGGGTGCCCAGGTTGGTGGCGTCATCCGACTTCATCCAGAGCTCGACGCTCACCGCGCCCGCGGACAGGCCGCTCACGCCGCCGGCGATGACATGGCTCGTGGCCGTGCCATTGAGCGCGAGGACGCTGCCCGAGGCCGCCGTCTCCGCCGTTCCCTCCGAAAGATCGGCCAGCACCGCCGACCCGGCCGAGGCGAAGCTCGCCGTGTCCGTCCCGGCGCCGCCGTCGAGCGCGTCGTCGCCGGCGCCACCTTCCAAAAGATCATCGCCGCCTTCACCGGCCAGACTGTTGGCGCCGCTGTTTCCGGTCAGGACATCGTCGAACTGGGAGCCTTGAAGGTTCTCTATGTTGAGCAGCGTATCCGAACCGTTCCACCCGTCGTCGGACGTCGTGCCGGTCGCCAGGTTGGCGGCAACCTCCGACGGCGACCAGAAATATATGGCAGTATCCGAGCCGCCCGCGCCATCCAGGATGTCGACCCCGTCTCCGCCGTCGAGATCGTTATCACCGGCATTCCCGGTAATCTCGTTGTCAAGCCAGTTGCCCACGGCGAAGTGATCCCTCATTCCCCGGCTTAATTGATCGGATAGTGAGAATTTTCTTTTCCTGTCTGTGGGTTTGGATTCTAAGGGTTTCACCTGGTGGGTGAGAGTTGGGGGTTGGGATGAGCGGGGATCGGCTGGACT
>Ga0326597_10001045_pt1 | contig 46059 bp, 39 predicted proteins | sample RVTome_12_FD_203789 | JGI IMG/M metagenome (GOLD analysis project Ga0326597, IMG submission 203789) | Soil microbial communities from uranium-contaminated site in the Upper Colorado River Basin, Wyoming, United States - RVT100D185 | ecosystem: Environmental > Terrestrial > Soil > Contaminated >...
CGATGACGTAGGCGCCCGCCAATCGTGCGAGTTGCGTCACCATCGACCCGACTGCGCCGGCCGCGCCGTGCGCGATGACGCTCTGCCCTGCCCGAAGGCGGCCGTGCTCGAACAGTCCCTGCCACGCAGTCAGGCCCGAGATCGGCAGGCTCGCGCCCACCGTGAAGTCGACGTCGCCCGGCAGCGGCGCGAGGTTGCGTGCTTCGACGGCCGCGTACTCGGCCAGGGTGCCGTCGCGATACCAGTCCGTGAGGCCGAACACCCGCTGTCCGACCGAGAGCCCCGTGGTGCCATAACCGAGGGCGGTGACCACTCCGGCCAGCTCGTGCCCGGGGATCGAGGGCGTTCGGTCACGGTCGAGGCGATCGGTCCAGGTCGAAGGCCAACCCAGCTCAGTGTTAACGAATCCCGAGGCATAAACCTGAACGACAACGTCGTTGATCGATGGCTGCGGCTCGGGCCGCTCCACCAGCTTCATCCCGGCCGTTCCCGCAGCCCGGTCCGTCACCACTATCGCCTTCATCTGTCACCTCCTTGCGTGGCATACTCAGCCCCGCGGCCGGCCGTGCCCACCTTGGCCCGTTGTCGGGGGCGCCGGAGGAAGAGGTGGGGTCCTCGCACCCGCTGGATTCGTTTCAGGCGTACCGAAAGGTGACATAGTGCCCGCGCGTTCTGCCTAACAGTTGATTGAACGGACTTCCGTTGAGCATGGCCCACAGACGATGCTACGCGGAATTCCGCATAGCGGGATCATCGCCACCCTCAACGGAAGAGGCCAGCGACGTGCCGTGATCCCGGCGGGCCGGGGACCGTCCCGGACCTGTCGCAATTCGTGCTTCTGGTAGATCGTAAGTCAAGCTGAGCAAAGACGTTATGCGTGTCCAACCCCACCACGACGGATTCCTCTTTCCCTCCTTCTCTAACTCTACCAGCACCGTATCGCCAGGCGCGAGGTTGAGACAATCCGTCAGCTTCTTGGGACACATGATCTCAAATCGTTTCCAATGTCGAGGGCGACCGATGGGATCTTCATGCTGACTGGGACGAACAACCACCGCCCGAATGGATGGACCATCTCCATCCTTCCGATGCACGCGGCAACGTCGCACTTTGATGCATTCCTGCTCATGGTTGTACTTGTCGGGCCCGATCACTCCATCGACAGCAGTGAGAGGAACATGCTGACTCAAACCGACGTTGACCGTGCCATCGCACACGTCTTCGAACCCAACGATCGTGGCTATAGACTTGCGAACATGTCGGAAGTTCGCGGATGCGTTGCCTCCACCTGTTTCGTATCGTCCCACGTGTGTCTCAATGCTGGGTTCGTCAGCGGGCACGTTGGTCCAGTCCGTTGATGAGGCCGCTGAGCATGCGGCCGAGTTCCTCGAGCCGTGCGCGGGAGCGCTCGTGTTGCTCTGCGTCGATGATCTGGCGTCGTGCGGCCAGTTCGAGCAGTGGGATGCACTCCTGAATTGATCCACGTGCGATCCCGAAGAATTGCCTGCGATCGGGCTTGGTGAAACGGCCGTTGCCTTCGGCGAGGTTGGCGGCGATGGACACCGCGGCGCGATTGAGTTGGTCGGCGAGGAAGCCGTAGCCGCGCGGGAATTGCTCGGTCGCAGCGAGAATCTCGTCAGCGAAATCGACTGCCTTCTGGTAGACCTTGGGGTTTTCGACGGCGAAGGTCATTCGGGGTACTCGACGAGCACAGAGAGGAGAAAATAGAAAGGAGACCGAGGAGAGAGGCCCGCGTTCCAATCCAGCGCCGGTGTGACTCAGGACGCCCGTCGCGCGATGCTCTACTCTCTCCTTTCAACTCTCTCCTCTCTATTCGCCTTCGGCGAATCGGGGTGAGAGGATTCGAACCTCCGACCTTCTGACCCCCAGTCAGACGCGCTAACCAAGCTGCGCTACACCCCGTGTTCTTCGACTTCAATCCGATTCTATGCGGAAGCCCACGTTCGACGAACGTGGGCTTCGATTGTCAAGTCCGATCTGAGTAACGGACAGGGTGGGATTCGAACCCACGGTGCAGGAAACCCCGCACACGGCATTTCCAGTGCCGCTCCTTCAGCCGCTCGGACACCTGTCCTCTCGTCATTGTGTCGCCTGAGTGTAGCGGCCCTTCCGGCGCGACTCCAGATGCACATACGGGCGATTGGAGCCGAGAGACCCTCGATCATGCGGGTACACTTGGCTTCGTGCGAACCACCGGCATCATCTTGCTTCTCGGCATCCTGCTGATGATCTTCGGCGTCCTTCTGTGGTTCAGTGAATTTGCCCTCCTGGGCGCCCTCAACGCAAGCGCTGGCGCCCTGCTGGCCGTGGTCGCCGTTGTCGCTGCCTTGAAACATTCGATGGATGTGCGCCCGATCGAGCCCTCTCGCATCGAAGGGCTCGAGACCGCCCGCCAGCACGAGTTGTTGCGCGGCACCAGCATGCACCTGCGCGACATGAAGTTCCGCCTGTCGATCCATGTGGATGACACCGGCCGCGCCCCGTTCACGCGCGAAATCAACACCATTACGCTCGGATTTCTCCCTGTGGTCATGCTCGACAATCTGAGCGACCGGCAGGGCGAGGGATACGTCGCGTTCCCATTCGATGGCGAGCGCTGGCGCGGCCCGGGCTTGCCGTGCGTGGGCGGGCCCGAGGAAGCAATCGCGCATGCCGCCAAGTGCGTGTCGCCCCTCGATGAAGAGAAAGAGGAAGAAAACGAGGAAGAAGAATGAAGCTGACGCCGGACCTTTGAGGGGTCAAATCCCCACAGCCGCACTTATGGCATGGTGCGCGCGGAATCGAGCGCATCCCTCAGTGCCGCAACCACGGCGCCTGGATCATCCGCTGTGCAGACCGCGCTGCTCACCGCCACGCCGCGGCAGCCCGCCTCGACAAGCTGATCGATGTTCTGGGGCGAGATTCCGCCGATCGTCAAGTGCGGCAAACGGTTCCACCGCAGGTATTCGCGAAGATAGGCCGGACCGCTGATCGACTCCTTGTGTTTCGTCGCCGTGGGAAACATCGGACCGATGCCGCAGTAGTCAGCCCCGTCCAGCAGGGCCTGCTGCGCCTGGGCAAGATTGGATGTACTGACGCCGATCATCAGTTGCCGGCCGATCATTTCGCGCACGCGCTCGCAGGGCAGATCACTCTGTCCCAGATGCACACCATCCGCGCCCGACAGAAGAGCGATATCGGGCCGATCGTTGATGATGAGCGTCTGGCCGCCCGTCATCCCGCGGAGCGAGATGGCGCGCCTCAGAAGCGATGCATCATCCAGCTCCTTTTCACGGAGTTGAATGCAATCCGCGCCCGCATCGAGCACGGCATGAGCGGTTTCCCACCAGTCGCCGCCGCTGCACAGCGATGCGGTCAGGATCACGCACACCTTCCATTGCGCGGGCTGGCCGGTGCCGAGCGCGAGATTGAGCCGCTTTTCGAGCTCGTAGCCGCGGTAGCGCAGCGATTCGATGGCCGCGGCGTAGCCGGGATCGATGACCTTGCCGTATTCCTCAATGACTCGCAGGGCTTCGCTCAGACGCTTTCCCGCCGCGATGGCTACTTCAAGGATACTTGTCCGCTGCTGTTCCTGCCCGGTCTTGATTGAAGTTCCCACATCGCCGGGCGTGTCGCGATGGAACTCGAGCCCGTCAAATCTCAGCATGACCGAGGCAAGATCGTGCCGCGCCTGTTTGATGCCACGCACCAGTTCGCCATCGCCCAGGCGAAAACGCGCTGCCTCCTCCATCACGCGCAACGCTTCCCGAGCGCGATTGGCGTTGGCATCCAGAATGCGAAGAACAGAATCCACGTTCGTGAATCGTATTCCCCGACCGCGCCCCGCAGTGGCCGCGCTCATCGCGGGAGGGAGGTTGGGAGGCTGGGCGGCCAGCCCCCCTTCGGGGAGCAAACGCACATTCGACTGACCCACTACACTTGATGCTCTCCGATTCCCCATCGCACCAATACCCAACTGGAGTGAACTCTGTTGTTTCGATCGATTCGAATCGCATCCTCTCCTGCCAGGCCGCCTGGGAAACCACGTGCGGGCTCATGGACCTCCACCGGAGTTTTCGCCGGCGAGACCGCACTTCCCAAGGCGCTGCGCGAGCTCGATACGCACGCGAACGGTGAGCTGGCCCGGGCTGTGAAGGCGCCGGGCTTCAAGGCTGATGCCGGCGAAGTCGGCCGCGCGGGTGAACGCCACCTTCTCGTCGGCCTCGGCAAGCGCGATGAACTCTCCTTGAAGACCCTGCGCACGGTCGGCGGCAGGCTGGTCCGCGCTCTCGACCGCATGCGCGCAACATCGCTGGATCTTGCGATATCGCTTTCAGTTCCTGCCTCGGTCGGGTCGGCCCAAGTGGTCGTACAGGCAATTGTCGAGGGTATGGTTCTCGCCAATTGGCGCATCGATGCGTTCGACGGGATCGCGACGAAGAACGAGAAGCCGCTGCCGCCGCTGGTGCTTCACCCTCATGACAAATCGATGCGCGCAGGCATGGAGCGCGGCCTGGCGCTGGCGGAATCGGCAAATTATGCCCGCCGGCTCGCCGCCACGCCACCCAACATCTGCAATCCCACCTTCATCGCCCAGGAAGCCCGGCGACTGGCGCGCGAAATGGGCCTCAAGGTCAAGGTTATCGACTTCGCCGAAGCGAAGCGCCTGAAGATGGGCGGCCTCGTCAGCGTCGGCCAGGCGAGCAAGCACAAGCCCTGCCTCGTCATCCTTGAACATTCGCCGAAACACACATCGAAGAAATCTCGCGCGAAGACCATCGCACTCGTCGGCAAGACCATCACCTACGACACCGGCGGCTATTCCCTCAAGATCAACAACACCATGAAGGGAATGAAGTACGACAAATCCGGCGGCATGGCGGTGCTGGGCGCCATGTACGCCATCGCAACTCTCGATCTGCCGGTGCGCGTGGTGGCGCTCCTGCCCGCGGCGGAAAACATGGTCGCGGGCGATGCCTACCGGCCGGATGACATCATCGAGATGCACAACGGCGTGAGCGTCGAAGTGACGAATACCGATGCGGAAGGCCGGCTCGTGCTTGCCGATGCGCTGGCGTATGCGAGCCGGACGGTCAAACCGGATCTCATCGTCGATCTCGCGACATTGACGGGCGGCGTGGTCGTCGCACTTGGATCGTGGTGTGCCGGATTGTTCTGCAACGATGAGAAACTCAAGACTCGACTTCTCGATGCCGCCGAGCGCACCGGCGAACGACTGTGGGAGCTGCCGCTCTGGACCGACCACAAGGACTTCATGCGCGCCAAGCATGCCGACATCTGGAACAGCGGCCCCAAGCGCGACGGCCACCCCATCCAGGGCGCGGCCTTCCTCAGTTACTTCGTCGATGAGAAGATTCCCTGGGCGCACCTCGACATCGCGGGCGTGAGCGATGTGGAAAGCGACACCGACCTCTTCGTGACCGGGCCGACGGGCTATGGCGTGCGCCTGATGACGGAGTTTGTTTCCGGATTCGCGCGATGAATCAATCGCCGCTCATACTGTCGGTGTCAGGCGCGCGCGGCATCGTCGGCGAATCCATGACACCGGAAGTGGCGTCGAGATTCGCCGGCGCGTTTGCTGCAGTGGCGAAGGAATCCTCCGGCCGCGACGAACCACTGATCATCCTCGGGCGCGATACACGGCCTTCAGGCGAGCCACTCGCCCAGGCTGTCGCACAAGGGCTTGTGCGCGCCGGCTGCCGCGTGATCGATCTCGGCATCGTCATGACCCCAACGGTCGGCGTGAAGGTGCAGCAGAAGCGCGCTGCGGGCGGCATGGTCATCACCGCCTCGCATAATCCCGCGCCTTGGAACGGACTCAAATGCCTGAACCGGCACGGAGCCGCGCCGGCGCCGGCCGTAGCGAAGCGAATCATCGAGCTATTCCATTCCCGTGGCACGGACTCTCAGTCCGTGCACGGCGCCGCCGGGACAACATCGATCACGAACAACGCCTCAGCCAATGATGTCCATCTCGATCGCGTACTCCGCGCGCTTGGCGAGGAATCCACCAACCACATTCGCGCCGCGCGGTTCAGGGTGGTTCTCGATTCCATCAACGGGGCCGGCTGCGTTCCCGGCAGGATGCTTCTCGAATCTCTCGGGTGCAAAGTGATCCAGCTCAACGGCGAACCCGATGGCACATTCGCCCACGCCCCCGAACCGATCGAGGAAAACCTGCGCGACATCTGCAGAGCAGTCAAGCGCGAGAGGGCGCACCTCGGCTTTGCTCAGGATCCGGATGGCGATCGACTCGCGATCGTGGATGAGCAGGGCGCTTACATCGGCGAGGAATACACGCTGGCGCTGTGCGCGTTGCGGGCACTGAAACGAAGCGCCCATTCATTAGCCCCCGGCTCGACTCGATTGTCTTCGACGGTGAGCTCCCCTCGGCCTGAGCTCGGGACGAAGGCAGACGAAGCGAGCTCGCCGAAATCCGCCGGGGTGTCGCGCCATAGTCCCGAGACCGCGCGTGACATTGTTCTCGCCGCGAACCTTTCGACGAGCCGAATGATCGACGATGTCGCGTCGATGTTCCCGCAACTTGGCGCGCGAGTCATTCGCACCGCCGTCGGCGAAGCCAACGTCGTCGATGCCCTGTTGGCCGCGGACAATCAGGGGGCCCAGGCCCTGATCGGCGGCGAAGGCAACGGCGGAGTCATCTATCCCGAAGTGTGCTGGGTGCGGGATTCACTGATTTCGATGGCATTGGTCCTCGACCTGCTTGCGAGCCGGGGCGTCCCCGCCCCCGGCATCACCCGATCATCGGAGACCTCCCTTTCCATTGTCGTCTCATCGCTTCCCCGCTACACCATGATCAAGCGCAAGTTCGACTTGAGCGCCCTGGGCGGAACCGAATCAATCGCGCCCATGCTCGCCAAGGTGAAGGCGGAGTTTTCGAATCGCTCGAAGCATCCTGATGCGCGCATCAACGACACCGACGGCATCCGCATCGACTTCGCGGACGGCTGGGTTCACCTCCGCCCGAGCAATACCGAACCGATCGTTCGATTGATCGCGGAAGCGCCAAGCAAGGAGGCATGCGACGCATTGATCAGCCAGACTCAGCGTTGCTGCTCTCCACCACTCGCCACGTGATCGGCTTCCGCCGGCAGTCGATCTGGGCCATGAAGAAGCCGCCCCCGCGGTGCTGCCGGACCAGCGGCCACATCACCAGCCGATCGGTTTCAGGAATCTTCAGGTGCTCGACCTTCCCGATGGGAATCCACTCGAGCGCGCCCTCTTCGAAATCGGTCCACTTGAGTTCGCCGTGCCCGACCGGCCGCAGGACTTCGAAGAGGAACATCAGCCAGTGCGTCTCGCCTTCGTAGGCGCATTCTGAGATGATGCCGGTGAGGTGGACATCCTCGTGGGTCAGTTCGATGCCGATCTCTTCGCGAATCTCGCGCAGGGCGCAGTCGTGAGGCGATTCACCCTCATCGATGTGCAGCTTGCCGCCGATGGGCGAATAGAACCCGGCGTTGGGCATGCGCCTGCGGTGCAGCAGCAGCACGTTGCCCGCGCTGTCATAGACGTAGCAGAGCACCGCGATCTTGTAGGGCAGGGGCATGTGAAGTGATGAAGTGTGAAGTGATGAAGTGATCCGACCGTCAGTTCTGGGCAAAGCACCACTTCTCCGCATGGCGAATCATGCCTGCCAGGCTTCGCTGGATGCCATCATACTGCTGGCCAAGTTGAAGAACGATCCCCTCATCGACGTATCGGCAGCGAGCCGCGAACCGCAGCCACACCTGCGTCTCTGCCACCTCACCCTGTGCGTCGGAGAGTTTGGAGACGAAAGACCTCTTGTACAGGCGCTTTCGCCATGCCTCCGCGATGTTGGCGCACACCGATCGCGATGAGCGACGAATCTGATCGGTCAGTGAATAGGTCGCCTCCTTCGGAAACGATTTGCTCAATTCGAACACCTCCATCGCGGCTTCGAATGCGCACTGGAATACTTCGAGTTCGTCGTGATCCCGGACCAACCCGCCCATCGAGCACTCCTTCACTTGATCACTTCACACTTCATCACTTCACATTCCTTCACCAGTGCCTCGATCTTCTTCACGATCGCCTCGGTTGGTTCACACATCGGCAGCCGGAGCGCGCCCGAGTCGTGGCCGAGAATTTTCATCGCGGTCTTGATGGGAATCGGGTTGGTTTCGAGCGACAGCAGCGCTTTGCTCAGGCCGAAGAGTTCATAGTGCATCCGCTTCGCCTCTTCCCAGTCGCCCCGGTTGAAGGCGGCGCACAGCGCGATGGTTTCGCGCGGCAGGATGTTGGAGACGACCGACACGACGCCGATGCCACCCACGCTCGCGAAGGGCAGCGTCATGGTGTCGTCGCCCGAAAGCAATTGCAGGTTGTCGCCGCACTTCTGAATGATCTCGCTGGCGGAATCGAGCGAGCCGGTGGCTTCCTTGATGGCGATGATGTTCTCGTGTTGCGCCAGCCGCGCCACCGTGTCGGGCGACAGCGCCACGCCCGTCCGTCCCGGAATGTTGTAGAGCATGATGGGCAGATCGACCGCATCCGCGACGGCCATGAAGTGGCGATAAAGCCCTTCCTGCGACGGCTTGTTGTAATAAGGGTTGACCTGCAGCGCGCCATCGGCGCCGGCATCCTTCGCAATCTTTTGAAGATGCATTGCGTGCGCAGTGTTGTTGGAGCCAGCGCCCGCGATGACGATCAGGCCCATGGGCTTGCCGATCTCAACCGCCTTCTCCACCACCCCGCGATGCTCCGCTTCGCTCAGCGTGGGCGATTCGCCCGTGGTGCCGCAGGCCACGATGCCGGTAATGCCGCCTTCCGCCTGAAAGCGGATCTGCTCCTCCAGCCGCGCGAAATCGATCCGCGACCCGTCGCGGGTGAAAGGAGTCACAATCGCAGTGAACGCGCCGTGGAGATCAAGCATGATTCTCCTCTATCGAAATGCATCCATTCGCCTCGCGCATGAGGCGTTTCATTCCGCGCACCGCCTCGCGCATGCCGACGATGACCGCGCGCGAGACGATGGAGTGGCCGATGTGGAGCTCCCGGATACCGGGCATCCGCGCGATCGGCTGGACATTGTAATAGTTCAGCCCGTGCCCCGCATTGAAGCGCATGCCCGTGCTCTTGATCAGGCGGCCGGCTTCACGAATTCGCTCAAGCTCGCGCTGCACCGGGGGGCTTTCGCAGTCGCGGCCCTGGGCGAAGAACGCGTGGGCATAGGGTCCGGTGTGCACCTCGCAGACGCCGAACCCGCACGCATGGGCCGCTTCCACCTGCTTCGGATCGGCGTTGATGAACGCGCTGACGATCAGGCCCGCGGCCCGAAGCCGTGAGACTACATCCTTCAAGCGCGACTGCTGGCCGGCGACATCCAGACCGCCCTCGGTCGTCACTTCCTCGCGCTGTTCGGGCACCAGCATGCACAACTGGGGCTTGAGCTCGCAGGCGATGGTGATCATCTCCTCCGTCGCCGCCATCTCAAGATTCAGCTTGATGTGGACAAGCTCGACGAGACGGCGGACATCACGGTCCTGAATGTGCCTGCGATCCTCGCGCAGGTGCACCGTAATGCCATCCGCGCCCCCAAGGTGTGCTTCCACCGCCGCCCACAGCGGGTCAGGCTCGTATGTCCGCCGCGCCTGACGCACGGTGGCAACGTGATCGATGTTGACCCCCAGCTCGACGGGCGAACGACCATCCCGCGCGGCCCGCGCTGCGCCGTCGGCATCGTCGTCCCGTGAAAGTGTGGTGATTGACATTCGCGAAAGCGTAGGGATCACGCCGTGACCGCACAAGGGATCCCGCGGAGTCTCGGCGCGCCCGGCCGCGGCTATACTAGCCGGAGTCGCAGGTCGGCCGGGAGCGAAGACTTCCATGCCCGTAGAGCAGTTTCAGAGGGACCTCGCCCGATTGAAGAACGACCTGCAGGCGCAGGCGGACCGCGTCTATGACCTCTTCTTCAAGTCGGTGGATTCGTTCTTTGCCGTCGATCTCGCCCGGGCTGACGAGGTCATTCACGGCGATCGCGTGATCGATCGTGTTGATGTCGAGATCGAGCGGGCCTCGATTCCCCTGCTGGGAATGGGTGAAACCGACCCATCCAGCATCCGATCCGTGCTCACCATCGTCAAGGTGAACAACGAGCTGGAGCGCATCGCCGATTGCGGGGTCGATATCGCAGAGGCGGTCAAGGCTTCCGACGGCGTGGACATGCCTGTCCCGCCTACCTTCCGCGTCATGGCCAACAGCGTGATCGCCATGGTGCGCGACACCCGGGCCGTCCTTGCGAACTCCGACACCGATCTGGCCCGCAAGGTGCTGGCATACGACGATACTGTCGATCGCTTCACCCGAGAGATCCTCCTGGATGTGCAGAAAAAGGTCGCCTCGGGGGGTATCAGCGTGCCCTTTGCGTTCCGCCTGCACACTGTGGTCAGGTCGATCGAAAGGGCGGCTGATCATTGCACCAACATCTGCGAGCAGGTGATCTACCTCGCTTCGGGGCGCATCGTTCGCCACCTGCCCGAGGGATGGACCGATCCCACGGTGCCCGAAGAGGTGTAACAGCATCGTGCGCGCCGTGTTGTTCGACAACCCTGCCAGCCGCCATTCCGACCACTCAGGTTGCCAGGCCGGCACAGCCCGACTTCAATCGTCCACCGCACAGGAAGGGACAATGGCCGATCGATTCGAGTCCATCCGGACTGAGCTGGCAGCCCACCATCAGGACCACCTGCTGGCGTTCTTTGGCGAGCTTTCTTCCGCGCAGCGCGATGCCCTGCTTGATCAAATCGAGGAACTTGATCTGGGCGAGATCGATGTGTTGATTGCGCGGTACGTGCGCCAGAAGCCCGACATTGCCATCCCCGATGATCTCGAGCCGGCCCCCTACTACGCGAACAATCCTGCATCGGGACCGATGCCGTACGACGCCGCCCACTTCCGCGCCGAAGGCGAGCGCCTGGTGCGCGAGGGTCGGATTGCCGCGTTCACCGTCGCGGGCGGTCAGGGGACGCGCCTGGGGTGGAACGGCCCGAAAGGGACTTTTCCGGCAACGCACGTGACCGGCAAGCCGCTGTTCCGCATCTTCGCGGAGCAGATGACCGCGGCGCAGGCACGCTATCGCACCGTCATTCCCTGGTACATCATGACCAGTCCGGTCAACGATGACGCGACGCGCGCTTTCTTCACTGACAACAACTGGTTCGGCCTGAATCGGCGCGATGTCTTCCTGTTTCCGCAGGGGGTGATGCCCTCGTTTGAAATCGGCGCCGGCCGCATGCTGTTGGCCGACAAGGCGACGCTAGCGGTCAACCCCGATGGTCACGGCGGCGCCATCCGGGCGCTCTACCACCAGGGCGCCCTCGACGATATGGCCGGCCGCGGCGTCGACCACCTCAGCTACTTCCAGGTGGACAACCCGCTGGTGCGGATCATAGATCCCCTCTTCATCGGCCTGCACGCGCTTGCTCCTGACTCTTCAGGCGAGATGTCGAGCAAGATGCTTCCCAAGGCAAGCCCGGATGAGAAGGTGGGCGTCTTCGCGCGCTCGCGCGGCAAGACGATGGTGATCGAATATTCCGATCTTCCGGAGCGGCTCGCGCAATGGCGTGATGATGATGGCAAGCTGCGCTTCATTGCCGGATCGATTGCGATCCACATGATCGGCCGCGCATTCCTGGAGCGGCTGACCAGGGGCGGCGATTTCCGCCTGCCCTGGCACCGGGCGGAGAAAAAGGTTCCCCATGTCGATCCCGCCACCGGCAAGTTCATCGACCCGCAGAAACCCAACGCCGTGAAACTGGAGGCGTTCGTCTTCGACGCGATCCAGTTTGCAGAATCCTCCATCGTGTACGAGACCACGCGCATCGAAGAGTTCGCACCCATCAAGAATGCCGCCGGCGTCGATTCGGTGCAGTCCAGCCATGAACTGCAGAACGAGCGAAGCGCGCGATGGCTGGAACAGCGCGGTGTTCACGTGCCGCGCGATCAGAGTGGCCGCCCGAGCGCCCGCATCGAAATAAGTCCCATCACAGCGATGTCGGCTTGGGAGATTCCATCCGACCTGCTGCCCGGAACGGTCGGAGCAGGCGAAGACATCGTCCTGTAATCCAAAAGCAGGGCTATCAGATCGTGCTGCCGCCGGCTGCTGCCTCCGCGCGAACCTGATCCGCGCGAACCGTCCCGCCGATCGCAATCGCAGCGGCAATCAGCACCAGATTCTTGATGATGTACTGGCCTTCAAGCGTGGGCGCCAGCGGTGCATCCACAAAGCAGACATTGGGCAGAATCACCAGCGGCAGAAACGTGCCGGGCACCTGCAGCAGGAGCAGGAGAATTCCCGCGCGCGTCAGCCATGGCGGCAACCGCAGCCAGCGCAGCGGATCGATCAGGCACACGCCGATGACGATCTCCCACCATCCAAGCAGCGGCAGAAACCACTCCGGATCAACCCAATACACGGTGCGCGCCACCAGATCGTTGGCAGGACTTTCACCGATGACTTTCAGCGCGCCGAACCAGATGAAAACGACCCCCAGAGAGATTCGTGCCAGCGGGATGCTCGCCCTGCGCATCACCTGTGATATCAGAGCATCGATTCGAAGAAAACTGGTCCTCATCCCCCATGGTATGTGCCACGCTCCCGCAGCGTGGTGATGCGGTTGACCAGCGCCATGGCAAGGCGCTCCGCAGCAGCCGGTGAATGGCGGAAAAAGAGCGAGGGCTCGACCGCTTCGAACTCTGTCAGCCGCAGCGACCCCGCTTCGTCCCGGAGAAAGTCCGCCCGCGCGTAGAGCAGGTCCATCCCCTGCGCGATCGAATCAATCACGTCGGCAGCCAATCCGCGCTCCCAAGGGCTGAAGTCGCAGGGCTCATCCGTCGCGCCGAAATCATCCTGAACCCGGTAATCGCCCGACACCGGAATCTTGCGCACAGTATGAGTGATTTCGCCATCGATCCAGATGGCCGAGTATTCGCCCTCAAGGAGGACGCTGTCGAGAAATGGTTGCAGCAGCATGTCCTCGTGCGCGACCATGCGATCAAGGTGTGCCTGCGCCTGCGCGAGGCCCGTGCCGTCGGCATCAAATGGCAGAGTTTCCCGCGCGGTGGCGCCGATGGCAGGCTTGATGAACCCCTTGTTCCATCCGCGCTGGGCCATGATCTCGCGAACAATCGGTTTGTCCCCAGCCTGAAGCCAGACGGTCGGGACCGTGGGAACGCCACGACTTCCGAAGCAGCGAAGATAGCTCTTGTGTGTGTTCCATCGCACCACGGCGGCCGAGTTGAACAGTGGGATCAGGGACTCCACTCGGTTCGCCCATGCGATGAATTCCTGTCGGCGCTCCATGTAGTCCCAGGTGGTGCGGATGAGGCACGCATCGCATGATCGCCAGTCGAATGTCGCATCATCCCACGACGGCCGGACCACCTCGACGCCCAGCCGGCCCAGCGCGGCGTGCAGCGGTGCATCGTCCACTTCCCACGCGGGGAGATTCGTGCAGGTCGCGAGAGCGATGCGCATGGTTCACGCGCGCGAGTTGTACGATCCATCCACCGTGCTGATCCGCACCTTCTCGCCGATGTTGATGAATGGCGGCACTCGGGTCTTGAGCCCGGTTTCCAGCGTCGCCTCCTTCAACTGGTTGGTGGCCGTGGCCCCCTTGATCCCCGGAGGCGTGTCCTTGACGAGAAGATCGACGGTCGGGGGCAGCTCCACCGAAACCGGATTGCCATCGGCGAACAGGACCGTAATCACCGTGTTCGGCTTCACGTAGAACATGGCCTCGGAAACGAGCTCGTTGGGCAGCGAAATCTGATCGAAATTCTCCTGGTCCATGAACACATGCCCCGAAGCCTCGCTGAAGAGGTACTCCATGGGACGGCGATCCAGCTCAATCCGCTCCACTTCCTCACCGGAGCGCAGCCGCTTTTCGACAGTGGCGCCCGAATTCAGGTTCTTGATCTTCACCTGAATGAAGGCGCGCAGGTTCCCCGGCGTCACATGCTGGAACTGGGTAATGATCCACATGTTCCCGTCGAGCTTGATGGCCATGCCCGGCCGCAGATCGGTCGATTTCACGAAGTCATCTCCTGAAGTTGCACGCCCGCGCGATCGGCGGAGCCATGATGGTATGCGGCAGCCATGATCCTGACCAAGATCGCGACACGCGGTCCGGGCAAAAGACAACCGACCGGCTTGCGCCGATCGGCCGTTCGATAGATCTCCAGTCACCTGCACATGATCCACGCGAGTTTCAGCGGCGGCGACGGCGCAGGCCCGTCAATCCGGCAAGCCCGAGAAGAGCAAGCGCTCCCGGCGCCGGAATTGGCGCGATGAACGCCGCGGCGCTGAAGACGCCGCTTCCTGTGAACGGCGAAGGCAGCGTGCCGAGCTGCGTCCCGGTCGCAATGTCAACCACGTAGAAATTTGCCTGTGTCGTGTTGGGACCATCGCTGACGTAGTACGCAATGCCGTTGTGCACCGCGAGGCCGTCGAGGTCGGTCTCGCCGTTGAAGTAAGGCGCTCTGAACGTCTCGGTCTGATTGGCGGTGTCAATCTCGTACAGACCACGCCCTTGCCCGCCGGTGGTCGAGTCGGAGAGCCCGTAGAGCAGGCCCGTGGTGAAATCCACATCGACTCCGCCATGATCGAACGCGCTGCTGTACTGATACACCAGTGACGCAACGCGAGTCGCCGGATCGATCTCATACACCGCCTCCGTGGCGATGTTTCGAGTCCCGACCAGCATGCCGTTGCGGAATCCGAGGCCGACGAAGTTCACAGACGATCCGTTGTACGTCATTCCGCCCAGGAGTGTGGGTGTCAGTCCGCCAATGTTGAAGGGCGAACTGTAGAGATTGCTGCCGTTGTTCCAGTACAGGGTGTTGGTGGCGGGGTCGTACGCCATGCCCCATGGCTTCGCTTCGCTCGTGCTCGCTGAGTACAGGGATGTTGCCACGCCAGTGGCCACGTCGATGTGCCAGATCGTCGCGGTGCCGCTCTGATCGTTGCCGACGATCAATTGCGCCTCGGCGGTCATGCTCACAGTCCCCAGCGCCAATGCAGCCAATGTTCCTCGTGTCACATACTTCATCATTCCTTCTCCTTGTCCGAATCCCTCTGGCGCTACTCACCGCTCGATGATGCAACGAGCACCTCTCCGCCCCTCTCGGAGGAGAAGTCCAGGCGGCGCACCGCGCCGAATTGAAATGTTGGGAGGCCCCGGCTTCCTCCCACTCCGTGACGACGATCCTACAGGACGGCAACGGCCGGCACAATGCCCATCGCGACCTTCTTCCGTCTTTTCTCATCCAAGATGAAAACGCATCAGGCACACAAGCGGGCCGCGAGCTGTCGTCATTGGCAATCTGGAGAACGACGCTGGTGTCTCATGCCGAAATGCGCCACACATCGGCTGCGACTTACGTCGCTCGCTTGCCGCAACCTTCCGCCCTTTCGATCCCCGCGATGATGGGCGGGTCAATCGACCCCACCTGCGGTCGCACCGCGACATCCCGCGTGATGAGCGGCCGGATTCGCATCCTTCTGGGCCGCGATTCCGGACCCACCACGCGCGTCAGCCACACGAGCGAAATCAGCCGTGCTCCCACCGACAGCCCGAACAGCAGTTCATAGGCCACTACCGTCTCGCCCATCCCGCTCAGGATCGCCGCCCCCAGCAGCGAGCCGCCCACCATGGCGGCCGCGTTTGCGACATTGAAGATGGTGAGCACGCTGGTGCGCTGCCGCTGGGGAATCCGGTCGAACAGGAGCAGCAGTGTCGCCAGCTCCCACATGCCCCACATGACCCCGGCAACCGTCTGCACAAGAATGAGGAAGCCGACGCTGTGGGAGATCAGCCACAGTCCGGAGAGCGGCACAACGCCGAAGCCGCTGATCCACAGCATCGCCTGCGGTCCGTGTCGCTTGGCCAGCCGGCCGAGCAGCGGCATCGCAACGACCTTGCTCGTGTAGGCGACCGAAATGACGCCGAGATATTCGACGTACGTAAACTCGAGCCGACCGAGCATGAACGGCGTGAAGAACGGCCCGGAGATCTGCACCGCCACCTGCACCAGGAACATGTAGAAGAGCAGGTGCCCGTCAGGAGTTCGCCGCGCTCTCGAAATCCACTCGCGGAGCGTCACCTTCTGAGCCGCCTCGAGGTGCCGGGGCGCCTCGCTCTGACGGGCCAGCATCCACGCGGAAAAGAACCTCGCCAAGGCGGCGACCGTGAAAATAATGGCAAAAACCGACAGCAGGTGGCCGCCCAGTTCGCCCAGCTCCAATGAAATTCCCGCCACCAGCAGTCCCACAAGCAGTGCGCCCTGGCACAACCTGCTGCGCAGCGCGAGAAAACGGGTCCGGATCGATGCGGGCAGAATGGCCCCGATCCATGCGTTCCACGCCGGACCTGTCGCCAGCCCCGCACCCCAATAGAGCGTTGCAAGCAGAAGCAGAACCAGCTCGTTCATCTGACCGAAGAGGGCGCCTCCTGAGATGGGAAGGAGCATGAATCCCTGAGCCAGCGCGCACAGGACCACCCACCGGCGCAACGACCCAAGCCCCTTGATGGCGCTCGGTCCGGCAAGCTGGAGCATCGATCCCAGCAGAATCGGCACTGTGCCAACCAGTCCCGAGATGGTCTCGCTCATCCCCATCGCCAGCGCGAAGGCTGCGAAATAGGTTTCGCCCATGCCCACCATCATCGAAAATCCCACGCCATCGGCGGCGCTGGCGCGCAGCGTCCGCCGGAGCGCCCGCTGCCGCACATCGGCCCCATTGGGGCCTTGGCTTCCAGCCATCAACTCCGACATGGATTGCTCGCGCTGCATCACATCCCGCCGAGTTCCATCGGCCGGCCGCCCTCCTGCTGCTCGACGAATCCTGACTTCCTCAGCGTGGACGGTGGTCCCTGAGACAGCCACCATCGTTGGCCTGCCTAGCGGTCACGAGGATAGCGCACGCGTTGACTCCGGCGAGAGCCACGGCGCTTGCTCAAACTCGCGCGACTTCGGAAAAGCCTCAGTACAACCTGGGGATGAACCCACATCGTTCAGCGACGTGTGAGCGTAATGGTCTGCAATCGCCCAGTCCGCCGAACCCCTGCCTTTGCGGGTCGAGAACCGCCCATCTTCAACCGCCACGAATTCCACCCGTGGCTCCGATCGGATTTGGCAATATTTCCCGCGCTTCAACAGGGCCAGGAAATCGCGGCCATCAAGATCGTGGGGACCATCCGCGCGGGCTCCACTTTCACTGTGAATTGTGAGAGCCCCCAGGAAGCCCGAGCCGTGAAAGCGACAACCGACCCCGTCCCTGCGCGGTTTGACCCACATTGCCTCACATCTTGACGGCGGTCGGGCGGCGCGCCATACTGGCCCTTGCGGTCATCCGCCCCGAAGCGGATGAAACCGTGACCGCGATCGATCCTGAGGCCGGTTGTGTGGGGGCAAGAAGCACATGGGAACGACCACCAAGAAAGACCTGATCGACCAGATCGCGGCGCAGACCAACCAGAAGCGCACGGTCGTCAAGAAAACAGTGCACGCATTCCTCAAGGCCGTCATTCGCGAACTCGGCGACGGCAATCGCCTGGAATTCCGCGACTTCGGCGTGTTCGAGGTGCGGGAGCGCGCCCCGCGCGTGGCGCAGAATCCCAAGACGCTCGAACGCGTCACGGTGCCGCCACGACGCACGGTCAAGTTCAAGGTCGGCCGGCTGATGAAAATGACGCTTGATGGCCGGCATCACAACGGCGAAGACGATGACGTCGAGATCGACCTCGACGAAGCACTCGAGCTGACCGGCGCTGCACCAGCGGGGCGGCGAAAGCACTGAGAGCGGCTATCAGAATGGAATCGGGGGAGTGCGGACGTTCCGTCCGCAGCAGGTCTCGTGCGGACAGGATGTCCGTGCTCCCCATGCTGTTCGGCGCTCGAACTCTCGATCTTCGACAGGCGCGGAACTCCCGCCTTCTACCCGCGAATAGCCCGGGTCGAAGATTCACCGTCGTGCAAGTTTTTCCTTTCATTCGCGGTCATCTTCGTGTGGAATAGATTGCGGTTGGCTGTCTGTATCTCCACGGACAGACCACGTCGATCAAGGATGACGGCGATGACACAGCAGCAGGATGCTCTCACCGAGGCCAAGCCCTCCGCGAAGGACCGCAGCCGCAAAGACCGGAAGCGCGTCGATCCCGTCGAGGTCGGCAAACTTTTCGAAAAGCTGCCGCCGCACGCCATCGAAGCGGAAATGTCGCTGCTGGGATCCATGCTCCTCGATCCTCAGGTGATCGGCGAGGTGGTGCAGGTGATCCGCGGCGGGGATGACTTCTTCAAGCCCGCCCACGGCGCGGTGTTCGATTCCATCGTCGAACTCTACGACAAGCACTCGCGCCTCGACCTCGTCACGCTGCACCAGTTGCTGCTCGATCGCGGCGTGCTGGCGGAAATCGGCGGCGAGGACTATCTCGCCGAGCTGGCCATGAGCGTGCCCTCCGCCGCCCACGCAGAGTACTACGCCCGGCTGGTGCGCGACAAGGCGATCATCCGCCAGCTCATCGGCATCGCGGGCGAGATCATCTTCGACGCCTACAACAGCCCTGACGCCGCCCAGGAGATTCTCGACCTCTCCGAGAACCGCATCTTCCACATCGCCGAGCGCTACGACACCTCGACCTTCTCCATGTTGCACGAACTTCTTGCGGAGACGCTGAAGTTCGTGGAAACCGACGGCCCGACCTCCGGCCTGCTTACGGGCTTCCACGACTATGACGAAATGACCGGCGGGTTGCAGAGCGGCGAACTCACCATCCTCGCGGCCCGGCCCGCCATGGGCAAGACCGCGCTCGCTCTCAACATCGCCGAGCAGATCTCATCAGGTTCAGCCTCGTTGGGTGGAGGCGAGCCGAAGCCCGTCGGCATCTTCTCTCTCGAAATGGGCAAGGGCCAGTTGGCACAGCGGCTGGTGTCCGCGCGGGCCGGAGTCGATGTGCAGAAGCTGCGGCGGAACATGATCAACCGCGACGAGCTGCCCCGCGTGCGCGACGCGTGCCTCGAGCTCAGCCGCCTACCGATGCTGATCGACGACGTGGCGTCGATCACGCTGCTGCAGATCCGCGCCAAGGCACGTCGCATGAAAGCCAAGCACAACATCCGCGCCATCTTCATCGATTACCTTCAATTGGTCTCGGTGGGCCATCGCGTCGAATCGCGGCAGATCGAAGTGAGCGAAATCAGCCGCGGCCTCAAGGCCCTCGCCCGCGAGCTCGAAGTGCCGGTGGTGGTGATGTCGCAATTGAATCGCAACCCCGAGAACCGCGAAGGCCACCGGCCGCGATTGTCCGATCTGCGCGAGTCCGGCTCGATCGAGCAGGATGCGGACGTCGTGCTCCTTCTGCATCGCGAGGATTACTACCACAAGGATGAGGATGGTTACGAACCGAGCAACACAGCCGAAGTCATCATCGCCAAGCAGCGCAACGGCCCCACCGGCACCGTCAGACTCCAGTGGGAGAGCCGCACGACGCGCTTCCACAATCTCGCGTCGTACGCGCTGCCGCCGGGGGAGTACGGATGATGATGTGTGAAGTGATCAAGTGATGAAATGATGGCGTGAGCGGTGGCACGGCTCATCGCAGGTCCCGCGCAGCGGACTCTCAGTCGTGCGATATACGCCGCCTTCTTCAAGCAAGCACGTCATCAAACGGCCGCACTCCCGCGCGCATCGAATCAACCACCGAAGGCTCGAACAGCCCGCTCGCCAGGAGGCGCTCCAGCTTCACGCGGAAGTTCGCGTAATGCACCTCCACCTCGGGAAACGCGTAGGTGATCTGCGGGCTCGGCTCGCGCAGCGCCGCATGCAATTCACCCATCGTCGGAGCCTCGTATGGAAAGCCGCTGCGATCAAGAGCATCGATCAATAATCGCGTCAGGAGCAGCCCGAAGCGCCGATCCGAGAACACATCCCCCTCGCGCTTCGCCCGCTGAAAGCGCCGGTACGCCGAAATAATGAACTGAAAGTGAATGTACTGATCCTCGACGTTCCGCCGCGCGATTTTCGCGGGAGCGCACCGTGCCTGGGCCAGCAGCGACGTCTCGAACCACCACTTCCCGTGCGGAAACTTCCCCGGCTGCGGCCGCACCGCCGCGGGCGGCATGTCGCGCATCCACTTCGCTTCGAACTCGATCTCCCAAAGCGCGACCAGATGATCGAACCCCTTCTGACCCCACCACTCGCTCTTGTTCCACGGTCGCTCCAGCCCCAGCACGCACAAGTCCCGACGCACGCACTCTTCATAATGCTCGCGCAGGAAGCGCGGGTTGAGCAGAAACAGATCCGCATCATGCAGCAACGCGTGCCGTGTCTGCGTCTCCTCAACGCCCGCAATCAACTGAAACCAGTGGATCAGAGAATTCGCGCGAACGAGCTTCCGCAGGATTCGATCGAAACGCGGAATTTCCACCAGGCGCATCTTCCCCGCCGGCCACTGCTTCGCCAGTTCATCCACGATTCCCGCAAAGCGCGGATGCTGATGATCCGGCACGACAATCGTCTCGAAGAGGTGTGTCAAGTCCTGCCGCGCGCACATGTCAACCGCGAGCCGGAGGAACACCGGCAGGTCGGGCGGCACGGTCATCAGCAGGGTGTAGCCCTCCCGAAGCGCCGGCGCCGGTGTCCGCCAGCGCCGATAGATCCAGTCGTACAGGGATTGCTTCAACCCCATGTAACCATTCTCGCTCAAATTGGGACGGGGGAGGGTGGGGGGTGACAACCGCGGTTGAGTTATCGACGGTTCAGAAGCCGCACGTGCAGGAACTGCCTGCATTCGGTGGCCTTCCAGCCTCTGGGTGAGCGGCTCGCCCGTATTTCTCCTCAAACCTGATCGTCCCAACCGACGTATTCGTCACATGGGAGAGGTAGACCTGCTTGTCGTTGGCGGCGGATTCGCCGGTCTTTCGTGTGCGCACGCCGCCGCCTCGCGCGGGCTGCGAACCCTCGTGCTCGAACGCCGCCCCTGCATCGGTCACAGTCCCAATACAACCGGCCTCCTCGTCAAAGAGGTGGCCGACCTCTGGGATGTGCCCCGGCGCCTGACGCGAAAGATTCACGGCGTCCGCCTCTACGGACCTTCGCTTCGGTGGGTTGATCTGCAGCGGCCGGGGTACTTCTTTCTGGCGACGGATACCCCGGCCGTGCTGCGCTGGTGGGCCGAGGAAGCCCAGCAGGCCGGCGCCATCGTGCGCTGCGGCTGCGGGTTCCGCAGCGCGGAGTCCGATGAATCCAGCGGCTGGCGCATCTCGACCTCGCAAGAGACACTGGCGCCGATGAAATCGCGCTATCTCGTCGGTGCCGATGGCGCAAGCTCTTCAGTCGCACGAGTGATGGGACTGGGACAGAACCGGCGCTGGCTGCCCGCGGTCGAAGCCGAGTTCGAAGGCATCGGCGACATCGACGAAGATCGCCTGCACGTCTTCATCGATTCGAAGATCGCGCCGGGATACCTTGCATGGGTCGTGCCCGGCGTGGGCATCACGCAGGTCGGGCTGGCGGCGAACCGGCCGCATCCCATCAATCTCAACGCGTTCATCGAGCGGGCCCGGCGCACATTCAACTTCGATCGCGCGAAGCTCATCGGCCACCGCGCGGGCAAGATTCCCGTGGGCGGGCCGGTGCGCCCCATCGGGCGCGGGCACGCATTGCTGGTCGGAGATGCCGCCGGCATGGTGTCGCCCCTGACCGCGGGCGGCATTCACACCGCGCTCGACCTCGGCCGGCAGGCTGGACTTGCGATTTGCGATCACCTCCTCGACGGCGGGCGCGAGCCCGTGGCGGTCCTTCGCGGTGCGTTGCCGCGGTTTTACTGGAAGCACCTGCTGCGCTTTGGCTTCGACCATGCCCCGCCTCCCAACTGGTCGATCGACCTCGCCATGCGGTTCTCGCCGCTGCGCGCCCTGGCCCAGGTGATCTTCTTCCACCACCGCGGGCTGCTTTCCCTGGAGGCTTGGCGCGACATGGTCTGGCGCGTGGCGCTGGGAAGGGGATGAGAATGTGAAAATGTGAAAATGTGAGAATGTGAGGATGTGAGGGTGATGCCGCGTATCCGCCGCGGCTACACGGCGCGGGCTACCATTAGCCACCATGGCACGGCTCTCCATCGGCCTCGGCGTGATCCTGATCATCCTCGGCGTTGCGGCCTACTTCGGCACCGGGCAGACCAGCATCACCGCGCTCATTCCCGCCTTCCTGGGCGCAGCCTTCGCACTGCTCGGCTTCATCGCGCTCAGCGAGCGCGCCCGCAAACACGCGATGCATGGAGCTGTGCTCGTCGCTCTGCTCGGAATCATCGGCTCGCTGATGCGGGCCGTCCCGAAGATTTTCAGCGATGCAGGACCCCAGTGGACGACTGCAGTGATCATGCAGCTCATCACGGCCGCGCTGTGCCTGATCTTCCTGGTGCTGGCGATCAAATCGTTCGCGAATGCGCGCCTGGACGGCAGCGCTGCGCCCAGGGCATGAACGGGACCAATCCCGTCACCCTTCCGCAGCGCGAACCACATGTCCTGCGCGAGCATGCCACGTGGACCATCATTGATAAACCGCCGCGCTGGCACACGCTCGCGAAAACCGTACCGGGTACAGTTTTCAGCCACGAGACCGAAGTCGAAACCTGGCTGAAGCACCGCTTCGCCTGGGCCAAGCCGCTTGACGAAGCCGGCATCGTCCACCGCCTCGATTACGAAACCTCCGGCTGCCTGCTGGTCGCGAAGAGCGCAGCCGAGCAGCAGCGGCTTCGTGAGATGTTCCAGCGCGATGACTCCGCCATCCGCAAGATCTACCTCGCCATCGTCGAGCCCGGCCTCCCGGATTCTGGCGAGTTCCGGCTGTTCTTCACATCCCGATACAAGCGCTCGAAGAAGGTGACGGTCCGCGACGCCGGCGACCCCCGCAATGAAGGCCGCTGCCGCTGGCGCGTGCTGCGCTGTCAACTCTCCTCTCCCTCGGGGTCGAAGAGTCCCCTGGGAGACAAAGGGGCTGGGCGTGAGGGGGAATTCGCTGAGGGGGAACTCATCGAAATCCAACTCCTCGGCCCCGGCCGGCGCCACCAGATCCGCGCGGGCCTCGCCTTTCTCGGCCATCCGCTCGTGGGCGATCATCTCTACGGCGGTCAAACCCCCCCTCCCTCTCAGAGGGAGGGGGCGACGGAGTGGATGCAGCGCGGGTCAAATCATCAGAAGGATGAAGCCGAGTTCTTCCTGCACGCGTGGAAACTCACGGTGGACGGCGTCGAGACAACAGCGCCGATGCCAGACCACTGGCCGGCGATCGCCTGAACATGATCACACCGACTGCTCCCTCACGGTCGCGGCTCGTTCCAATCGTCAATCTGCGATCTGCAATCGTCAATCACACCGCCGGCGCCGCGGCCGCCGCCGATCCGTTGCCTGCTTCCGCCGCGCGCTTGAGATCGCCGAGGTCCTTCTCGAACGCCTTGCGGCACTGCTTCGCCATCATCGGCCCCATGAGCCAGCCGAACAACTTCGCGAAAAACGACATGCCCTGCGCCTCGAAGTTCATCTCCACGACCGAGCCGTTGCCATCCGGCCGCACCGACATCGTCGAGCGATAGTGACAGCCGCAGGAATCGCACTCGAGCACATACGACCGCGGCGGGCTCCACTCCGTGATCTCCATCTCCTCGCTGTGCTCCCTGCCGAACACCACCCGCGTCTCGCGGAAGCGCGTGCCGCGCCCCGCCGGCCCGTTGGTGAGGATCTCGATCTTCTTGATGCCCTCGATGCGCTGCGGCGCGCCTTCGAGATCGCTGATGAGCGACCATGCCTGCGGGGCCGGAACCTCAAATCGCTGTGTGACTGTGATTGGTTTCATGGGGAAGTGATTAGTGATTAGTGATTGGTAATTGGCGATGAGCGATAAGCGATGGATGCGGCCGAGGTCATCCGGTTCGCGGAACATTCTACAGGACGCGGCTGCATGAGTTTCCCGGCATGGCGGGCGCGGCAGTGATGAGCAATGAGATCACGCGTGGGGGGACCCGTGCCACCCTTCCCTTCCCGGGGGGCGGAGCGACGCGGAGATTCACGCCAGGACTTCATCCGGCAATTCCGCGTTCGTATACACCTTCTGCACATCATCCTCCTCTTCCAGGGCCTCGACGAGGCGGAGCACCTTGGCAGCCGCGATGGCGTCAAGCGCGACGGTCGTGCTGGGCACAAAGAGGATTTCCGCCGAGACCAGCGGAATGCCCGCCGATTCCAGGGCTTCCTTCACGGTGAGGAATTGCGCGGGCTCGGTGGTGACTTCCCAGCCACGAGAGGACTGAGGACTGAGTGCTGAGGACTGAGTGTTGCCGCCGGATGCAACCACATCCTCCGCGCCGGCGTCGATGGCGATCTCCATGAGCCTGTCCTCGCTCACTTTGTCGTGCTCGATGAGGATGAGCCCCTTCTGCGCGAAGCCGAAGGAGACTGACCCGGGTTTGGCGAGGTTTCCGCCCGCCTTCTCGAAGATGAGCCGCATCACCGGCGCGGTGCGCTGCACGTTGTCGGTGAGGCAGTCGGCGATGACGGCCACGCCGCCGGGCGCGTAGCCCTCGTAGCGCACGTGGGTGAAGCTCGCGGCGTCGGAATCAGAGCCAGTCGCCTTCTTGATCAGTTTCTCGATGGTGTCCTTGGGCATGTTCGCGGCCTTGGCCTCATCGACCGCGTAGCGGAGCGTGGCGTTGAACTTGGGGTCGCCGCCCCCATGCCGCGCGGCGGAGAGGATCGCGCGGCTGCACTTGGACCAGATCTTCCCGCGCTTCTTGTCCGCGGCAGCCTTCTTGTGCTTGATGTTCTTCCACGCGCTGTGGCCGGCCACCAGGGTGCTCCCGTTAACGATTGTTGATTGACGATTGACAATTGCAGATTGACGACTGAAATCAGCGACGTCGTGCGGATTTGTGGACTTGTGGATTTGTGGACTTTTTATTGTTGTTCTTCCGCAAATGTCGGCGTCACGGGCGGTTCCTGCCCGGCTTCGACAGCGCTGAACTTGGCCCGCGCCCGCGCAAGGATAGGACCGTAGGCGATCTCGAACATCTCCGCCGGGGCAAGCACCACCAGCCCCCAGCTCTCAAGTTGAAATCTCTCGAAGCTCTGCATGGTCAATTGGCGAAAGGATGCATCCTCGATCGATTCGATCGCCTCGCGCCAGCTTTGCGCGGCGTCATCGTGGCGGCCGAGCCGCCAGAGCGCATCGCCGCGATGCTCCAGCACCTCGGCGCTGGCCTTGCCGCCGCTTTCCTCCGTGCGCTCGATCGAGCGCTGCAGCAGATTCAGCGCGCCATCTTCCGCCCCGCCGGCCGCATCGTCGAACCTGCCCTGCCGATATCGCAGCCACGCGATGGTGTCGAGAATGCTCGGATCATCCGGAAGCAGGTCGTGGGCGCGCTCGATCATGTCGGCGGTTTCGGCATCGGCCTCACCCTGCTCGATCCGGTGATAGCCGAGGTTGTTGAGGCTCATGGCGTGCGTCGGGTCGATGCGCAGGGCCTCCGTCAGCAGTCGATCGGCGAGATCGGCCCGCCCGATCAACGTTGCGAGAATGCTGCCCGCGTACAGCGCCTCGCGCCGGGGTTTCTCGGCCCGCGGGTAGATCGCCGCGAGGAGCCCCTCGTCTTCCGCGCGGTGAAGGAGATTCAGGAGTTCCTCCGCGCGGCCGGCCCGGATCAACGCCGCCTGCGTCGCCTGCACGAGGAGGCCCTCGCCCTGCGAATCGAGCGGCCGCGAATGGGCCAGTCGTCTCAGGAGCACCTCGGCTGCGGCATCGTTGTGCCCGCCGTTGACCAGTTGCTGCGCGAGGGCGCGAAACTGCTGGGCTTCCTGCGCGGGCCCGCCCGAATCGGCATGCTCGATCGCCCGATTGACCAGCGAGTCCACCTCGGCGTCATCCGCGTTCTCCCCTCCGAGGGCGCGGTTGATGGCTGCCGCATACGCGCTCAGCGGCGAGTCGGGGAATCGAATCAATACCTCAGCAAGCGTGCGCTCCTGAAATGCATCCGCGCGCGGCGACTGCGAAGGATCCCAACCCGCAACGGTGCCGAGCAGCCGCAGCGCATCAGAGCGGGTCAGGCTGTCGATGGAATCGAGCAGCGGAGCGAGCAGGTCGATGGCCTGATCGATCTCGCCCATGGCGGTTCGCAGCGACGCTCGCTCGATCTCGCGCCGAGGCCCGGGCGGGCGGCTGAGCAGGCGCTCTTCAGCCAGCGCCCATGCTTCGTGCCGGCGGCCCTGAGCCTGCAGCACGACTTCAAGCATGGCGAGAGCCAGTGGATCCTCCGGCCACACATCAAGCCGATCCCGGAGGAGCTTTTCAGCTCCGATGAACCCTTGGTCGCTCAGGTGGACTCGCACCAGTTGTTGCAAAAGGTTTGGATCGTGCGGCCGCTGGGCGATGCGCTCCTCCAGCCAATGGCGGGCCGCGTCGATCTGATCCGATTGCAGCCACGCAAGCGTGAGGCGGCGCAGCACTTCGCCGTCGTCACGCGATCGTTCGTAGAGCGCCTGGAGAATCTCGATGGCCTGGGCGAATCGCCGTTGAGCTATTCGTTCATCAACAGCCAGCAACAGGAACAGCCGTCCCTGCGGCGCCTCGGCACGAAGCCGATTGACCACCTCCTGAAGTCGCGCCTGATCCGGCAGCGCGCCATCGGGGCGGTGAAGCGCAAACAACGCTTCATACGCGCTGTCGAGGCCGGGCTCGATGGTGAGGGCGCGCTCGGCAGCAGCCTCGGCCGCCTGGGCCGAGCCGGCCTCCTGGGCCAGCAATCGCGCGACCATCGCATGAGTCGCTGCCCGGTCGGGCGCCACCTCCGCCGCCCGCTGCGCCGCCACAAGGGCCCGATCCCGCCTGCCGATCGCGGATTCCGCCTCGGCGATGGCGACGAGGATGTCTGCATGATCCGCGGGCGCCTCTTCGACCGCTTCGTCGAGCAGGGACGCCTCGCCAAGATCGCCGCAGGCGGCGATTCGAGTGACGTGAAGCGATACAAGATTGCGATCGCGATCCAGCCCTCGTGTGCTGGCATGCCACGCGTTCGCCGGCACGCCCGCGCGCAGAAAGATCTGCGCTTCGAGAACTCGCGCGGAAGCGCGATGGTCGTTGCGCAGAGCGGTCATCAGTTCAGGCCACAGCCCGAATTCCGCAAACAACAGCCGCGCATGCTCGATGGCAAGTTCAGGGTGATCTTCCGCAAGACCGGACGCGAGCGCGGCGATCTGTGCCGAATCATCGCCGACGAGAGCGTGAAAGAGCTGCGCGATGGTTTCGAAGGAGCGTGGGTTCCGGCTGATGAGGCGGCGAAGCTCGGCGATGCTCTCTTCCGGGGGCAGCAGTGCGGCCGCCAGCCGCGCCGCTGCGACCGTGTCGCCGTGTGTTTCGATGATCGGCTGGAGAGCGCGGGCCAGAGTGTCGGTGGTCACAGCTTCGGAACGAAAATACATCGCCAGATCGATGGTCAGGGAATCGATTCGAGCGACGGGACCATAGACCGCCTGAAGGAATGCCCATTGCGCGGCGTTCGGGCGGCCCGTTCGCAGATTCGCATAGATCAGCCGCGGCAGCAGAGCCGCCTGATCAGCGCCTTCGGACCTGGCTGCCTCTTCATAGGCCGCCAGCGCCGCCTCGAATTCTCCGAGCCGGCAGTGCGCATCGCCGATCGAACGCAGGAATTCGCTCCGCCGAACGTACATCCACGAGACTTCATCCGCGTAGGCGCTGGGACCCGCCGCTTTGTCGAGGCCTGTCAGCGCGCTCCGCAGGGCTTCGAGCTCGCCTCGAACATAGCCCAACTGGTGCAGGGCGATGGCGATGAAGCGATCGGCCAGCAGATTGGCGCCGGAATCGTGATCAAAGCCCCCCTCGCGCAGCCGCAGGTTGCCCAGCAGCGCGATCGACTGCGCAAATCGGCCTTGCCGAACCGCGCTGCTGCCGAGCGTGAATGCTGCCTCGGAATCGTGCGGCTGCAGCGTCAGAATCGACTCGTAGAGCGATGCGGCGCGGGGCGGATTGCCCGCCAGCGCATACGAGCGCGCCAGTTGCCGCAGGATTGCCGGGCTGTTGGGATCGATCGCGAGCGCCTGCTCGAATTCCTGGATCGCGAGGAAATGCCGCCCCTCGAGTCCGGCCTCCCGACCGCGGATGTAGTGCATCTGAGCTTCGATGCGCTGCTCCAGGGAGAGGTGACGTGACTCCGGCGGCGCCTGCTCGCGCGCGGCTTCATCATCCGGCAGTTGAACGGTGGCGGCCACATCGCGTATGGCCTCGGCGAGGGGCATTCGCGCGCGATCATCGCCCGGGTCGGGCGCCGCCAGCAACGTGGGATCGATCCCGGGAGGAACCACGACTGACTGTGCGGTTGCCGGCTGAGCCCGCTCGCGCTCGGCGGCGTGGCTGATGCTCTCGGCAGCGCGCTCGGCATCGTCGGGGACGGCCGCCGGCTCACCCTGCGGACCGCTGCGGCACCCATTGCCGCAACTCATGAGCAACCCCAACAGCAGGCATCGCAGTGCGGAACAGAATGGTCGAACGCTCATGCTCACGATTCGGCTTGTGCTCTCCTGGGGCGCGGGCCCGACCGCGCACCCGACCGCGCGCCCGTCTTTCGCGCGGCGGTGGTTTTCGTCCGAGTTCCCGGCCTCGATCGAGAAGCGCCGTCCCGGGCGGAAGGTTTGCCGGCCGGGTATTCGCTCCACGCCTGAAGTGCGTAGTGCACGCGCGGGCCCTGACTCGCTTTGACGTGGCGCGACAGCCACCCGGACAGCTCATTGACGTCCATAGCCGGCTCGGCGATCCCTTCCTCGATCAGGCGGGACCGGAGGCGCTCGTCAACCGGAATCGAATGCGAATCGAAGCACAGGAGTGCAAGTCTGGCGGCGACGAATGGAACCATGCCTTCCAGCTCATCCAGATATTTGCGCAGCTCGCGCTTTCCCATTTGCGACAGGCGCTCGAGCGTCACGGCGTGCTCGCGCTTGAAGATGTCCGTCAGCACCGCGCGCAAACGATGGCAGCGGTCGAGGGCGCGGCCGTCGCGAAGAGCGAGCGTCCTCGCGATTTCGTGGGGCAGCGAGACGCGCAGCTCGTTGTAATCGACGAAGCGGTCCCTCATGGCCGCATACGCGGCCAGCGCATCCTCGGCCGTCGCCTCCCAGAGGAGGAACGACTGAATCAACACGGCCACGGGATCCCCGGCATCCGGGAACTCCGGCGCCGGCGACTTGGCGAAGCGCTTCAGGACAGCGCTCAGGTTCTTCGCGCCAGGAGAACTGTTCTTCACGTCATGTCATCCTCGTGCACGTCGCGCTGTGGCGGATCAGCCTCATCGCCGCGGGCGGGCAGTCCCGACCTGATGGCGGCATCGAGCTTCGCCTGCTTCTTGATCGACTCGTCCAGCCGGAAGATCAGCCGCGGCACCTTGCGCAATCGCACCGAATCGCGCAACGAAGACCGGATATGCCCCGCCGCGCTTTCAAGACCTCGCAAGGTCAGCGTCGAATGCTCCTCGGGCAGCACGGAAACGTGAATGAAGGCCTCGGAAAGGTCGGGCGCCACGCTTACCCTGGTGATGCTGATGAGCCCGCGGATGCGCGGATCGTTCAGCCCGCGCGTGATCGACATCTGCACCGCGGCGCGGATGGAGGAGGCGACCTGTTGCGTGCGTACGGTCATGGTTCCTGATCAGTCTGAGCAAATGCCAGCGAGCCGAATCGCGAGTGCAGGGACTCGTTTTCAGACTCGCGCCACCTCGATGGTCTTGTAGCACTCCAGCACGTCGCCCTCCTTGATGTCGTCATAGCCCTCGATCTTCATGCCGCACTCCATGCCGGCCTTGACCTCGCGGGCATCATCCTTGAAGCGCTTGAGCTGCTCGAGGCGGCGATCCTTCTCGACCACGATGCCCCCGCGGGTGACGCGAATCTGCGAATTCCGCTCGATCACGCCGTCGGTCACATAGCAGCCCGCGATCATCCCCACGCGGCTGATGCGGAACACCTGCCGCACTTCGGCGTGGCCGAGCACCTCGAGCTTGTGCTCGGGCGCCAGCAGGCCCTTCGCCGCCTTCACGATATCGTCGGTGATATCGTAGATCACGTCGTAAAGGCGGATATCGATACCCTTCTGGTCCGCGAGCTGCCGCGCCTTCGCGGAACTCGTGACATTGAACCCGATGATGATCGCCTTGGAAGCCTCGGCCAGCGAAACGTCCGATTCGTTGACCCCGCCCACCGCCGCGTGGAGCACGCTGACCGAAACGTCCTCGACCTCGATGCCGGACAGCGCGTTGCGCAACGTTTCGACCGAGCCCTGCACATCGGCCTTCAAGATCAGGCGAACCTCCTTTCGGTCCTCCTCCGCCATGCGGGCGAAGATGTTGTCGAGTGTGACCTTGGGCTGGGCCAGGTCGCGCTCGCGCTCGATGCGGCGGCGCTCCTCTGCAGCGGCTTCCGCCGCCCGCAGCGAATCGACGACGTAAAAACGGTCGCCCGCATCGGGCAGCTCATCGATGCCGGAAATCGCCACCGGCGTCGATGGACCCGCCGATTCGATCCGATCGCCGTGATCATCGACAATGTCGCGCACGCGGCCGAAGCTGCGGCCGACCACAATGAAGTCGCCCTTGTGCAGCTCACCCTGCTGCACGAGGATCCGCGCCACCGGTCCGCGCCCTTCCTCGAGCTGGGCCTCGATGACGGTGCCGTCGGCAGGGCCCTCAAAGTCCGCCTTCCACTCTCGAAGCTGCGCCTGATAATCGAGAACATCCAGCAGTTCCTGCACGCCATCGCCCTTCACGGCGCTGGTTCGGATGATTTCCGTCTCGCCACCCCACGGCGCGGGATTGAGTCCGTGCTCCGCCAACTGGCCGAAGATGCGCTGGATGTTCTCTTCCGTCGCCTCGGGTTTGTCGATCTTGTTGAGCGCGACCACGATCGGTACGCCAGCCGCCTTCGCGTGATTGATCGATTCCACCGTCTGCGGCATGACGCCGTCGTCCGCCGCGACGACCAGCACCACCAGATCTGTGACCTTGGCGCCCCGCGCCCGCATTTCCGTGAAAGCCTCGTGGCCGGGAGTGTCGAGGAACACGATCACGCGCTCCGAATCGCCCGCCTTGACGGGCACGCGGAACGCGCTGGTGGCCTGCGTGATGCCGCCCGCCTCGCCCGCCGCCACGTTGGCGTTTCGGATCCGGTCGAGCAGCGAGGTCTTGCCGTGATCGACGTGGCCGAGAATCGTCACCACCGGCGGGCGCAGCCGCTCATCGTGCATGACACGATCGGCGTGCTTCTGCTGGATCTTCGCCTCGGCTGTCTGCTGCGCCTCGACTTCGAGCTCGATCCCGAACTCGAGCATCACTTCGATGGCGCTGGCCGCGTCGATCGCCGAATTGACCGTCGTCGGTTTTCCTGCCAGGAACAGTTTCTTGAGGATGTCGGCGGCCTTGGTGGCTGTGGCTGCGGAGAGCTCCTTGATGGTGATCGGCTCCGATATCGCCACCTTTCCGCCCGTGCGCAACGCTGTCGCGGCCCGCTGTGTCGCGCCCTGGGCCCGGCGCTGAATGTCGCGCCGGTGCGTGCGGAAGAAGCCTCCCGCGCGCGTCAGGCGCTCCTCGCGCTCGAGCAGGTCCTGCTGCCGCCAGTTGAAGGGTTGATCCGGAGCCGCCAATCCTCGCGCCGATCGCTTGGTTTCAACGGCCGGCACCCGCCGCTTGTTTCGACCGGTAGCAGCCTTCCCCCGAGGCCCGCCCCGGGCGTCGCCACCCTCTTCACTCGCCTCCGGCCCGAAGCCGCCGCCAGCTCCGCGCCCACCGCGCGGCCCGCCGCGGGCCATGGTCGGCTGATCCGGCCGCCGATCGCTCCGCGCCTTCGGCGTCGGCACCACTTCGGGCGCCTCCACCCGGATGACCGTCGGTCCCGACAGTTTCACCTTGGTCGGCTCGGACAGCATCGGCCCCACTGGCTTGACCACCTGTGGCCGTTGCGGAACGTTCATGACCACCTTGGGCGCTTCCGTCCGCTCGACCGGCTCCGGGCGCGGCTTGCCTCGCCGCGCTGTTTTCTTTTCCTCAACTGGCGCCTCGACGACCGCCTCCGCCACCGGCTCGGGCCGCTCTACAACTTCCACGGCCATTGCGGGCGCCTGCATGACCGGCGTTGCGATCACCGGCTCCTCGACGGCAGGAAATTCTTCAACAATTCCCGCGTCGAATTCCACCTGCGGCGCCGGCTCGGTCACTTCACCCAGTCGCGGCTTGCGCGTGGCCTTGCGCTTGGCCTTGGCACGCGCCTGCTCGACATCGACCGGGGCCGCCGTCTCGACCGCGGTCGCCACGCCACCACCGCTGCTGAACCACTGCCGGATCGTGTCCGCCAGCCCCACGCTCACGGTGGACATGTGGTTCTTGATGTTGGGAATGCTCTCCGCCTCGCACTTGGCGATGATGTCCTTGGATGTCACTCCAAGGTCTTTGGCGAGCTCGAAGACGCGCGTGGTCCTTGCCAACATGAACTCCTTGCTGAAACGAACGATTCCCTCGATATCACTGCCACTTCACATCACGACGACTCTTCCGCAGCGGCGGGCTCCGGTTGCGACTCGGTTGCCGCGGGCTCGCCGCTGAGAATCGAATCCGCCCGTGCTTCGGCTTCCGCATCCGGCTCGAGCGGGGCGCCCGTTCCATCCAGGATGGCCGCACCCGCCGCCGCGGCTTCCGCCTTGGCCCGGGCCTGCTCTTCCTTCTCGCGCGCCTGCTGCTCCGCCACTTCCTTCGCGCGCACCGTGCACGTGGTCACGATCTTCTCCGCGAGTTCCGGCGAAAGTCCCAGCTCCTCCGACAGCACACCCGCGCCGATCTCCTCGATGTCGAACACGCTGATCATGCCCAGGGCGCCCATGCGGTCGAGCAGCGATTCCTCCACGCCTTCGATCGGCAGCAGCGTCTGCGCCAATGTCTCCAGACCCTTCTGGAATTCCGCCGGTGTGAGAATGTCGACATCCCACCCCGTCAAGCGCGCCGCCAGGCGCACGTTCTGGCCGCGCTTGCCGATGGCGAGCGAAAGCTGATCCTCGCGCACGATGATCGTCGCCCGCCCCAGCTCGAAGCAAAGCGAAACCTCCTCGACCTCCGCTGGCTTGAGCGCATTGGCCAGCAGAATCTGGCTGGATTCATTCCAGCGGACGATGTCGATCTTCTCGCCGCCCAGCTCATCCACGATGTTGCGGATCCTGCTGCCGCGCACACCCACGCACGCCCCAACCGGATCGACCTTCGAGTCAACCGAAGAGACTGCCAGCTTGGTGCGGAATCCCGGCTCCCGCGCCATGGCCTTGATCTCGATGACGCGCTCGGAAACCTCTGGAACCTCCGCCTCGAACAGCCGCCTGATGAAATCAGGATGACTGCGCGACAGCACGATCTTCACCTGATTGCCCGCATCCCGCACATCGAGGATCAGACAGCGCACCCGATCGCCCGGCTGAAACTGCTCACCCGGAATCTGCTCGCTGCGCGGCATGAACCCCTCGGCCCGGCCGTCAAGCTGCACCACCAGCGCTCCGCCTTCATACCGCTGCGCCGCCCCGGTCGTGATCTCCCCCTGCTTCTTCGAGTATTCCTCCAGCAACGAGTGCCGCTCATCCTCGCGGAAGCGCTGGATCATCACCTGCTTGGCGGTCTGCGCGGGAATCCGGCCGAGCTGCTCGATGGGAATCATCTCGCGATTGATCGTGCCGCCCCCGGATTCATCGGCCTTGTTGCGCCACATGGAAAGCGAGCCGTTCAGCCGATCGATCCGGCAGCCGAACTCCTCCGCATCCAGCGAATTGAAGTGCTTTCGCGCAGCGCTGACCATCGCCTGCTCGAGATCCTCGATGAGGAGCTCGCGGTCGATGTTGCGCTCCCGCGCGATGGAGTCGATGATTCGAAGTACTTCAGGATTCATGTGTTCAGTTGTCCCAGGATGTTGAGATGTTGAGATGTTGAGATTTCGTGCGAGCCGGGCCGTCCGCGGCCCCGGCATCATTCAATCGAGTTTGTTCATGGTTCGTGGTTCGTGGCCTAGTCTGTCCTTCGTGCCTTCAAGTCTTCAAGTCTTCAAGTCTTCAAGTCTTCAAGTCTTCAAGTCTCCAAGCCTTCCTAAAACACAACCACGACCGGTCACCAATGTGACCGCTCGTGGCCCAAAGGAGGCGATGACCCGCACGCACGCACCGGGGGCGGGGGCCCTCGCCACGACCTGTCGCCCTGTGGGGGTCAGGTCATGGGCCTCTCCCTTCCGACGGACTTCCGCAGCCCTCCGGGGCAGCGGACCCGATCAATCGCCGGACGACGATGACGCACCAGAGAATGCATCATGGCCGTTCTGCGGATTGTTTCGCGCGCTTGGTCAACACCAGTGCTCCACGGGCAATGGGTCCCCGATCGCGCTGAAACGCGATTGAGGGTCCTGCCGCCGCCCACCATGGACGGCTGCACGAAAAGGATAGGCCTTTTCTCCCGGGGTTTCCAGCCGAGCAGGGGCCCAGCAGGCCGCCTCGAGGAAGCGCACCGGATGGATCGACCTCGGCTCAGCCTGCACCAACCGGGGCCGGCGGAAGTCACTCTTCCCCTGCGCTCCCGGCGGAAAGCTCCCACCCCCGGAGTTCACCTCCTCCAGATACCTCTCCCGCAGCTCGCCGGCTGCTGTCATGTCCTTCAGATCGTTCTTCAAATTCGCCCTTCCCGCTTTTCACTTCCGGTTGGGCCAGGAGTCGTGCGCTTTGCTTGTGCTCGCTGCCACTCCCACCGCCCCGAACCGGTCGCTGTGTGCAGCGTTGGGTCTGGCTGAAGACGATTCGGCCGGTTGATGCCCCGGTCGGCATCGACTCCAGTTTTTGCGGCGGAAATGCAGAAAACGTCAGAACCAGTCGTCCAATTTGCAAATTGGAAGGATCCAATTGCAAATTGGATGCGTTTCCATGCGAATTCCGCGGGTCCGCTCGCGAGCGGGAAGGGTCCGCTTGCATGGTCCGCGCTTCCAATCGCGATCTGGAGCGTTCCCTGTGCGATCTCGACCCGGCCGGAGACGAATTGGGCAATTGGTTCTGACGTTTGAAGCGTTCAATTTGCAAGTTGCCGCGCACCATTCGCAGCCTGATTCGTGCAGGTCGCATGGCTGCCCGCCCGAATGACGCTGCAACGATCCGCGATCGCGATATCTCAGCAGGAGATGACGATCGCGCAGCGCGAGATGGCGATATCGCAACAGGAGATCGCGCGATGGCGAGGTCAGATCGCTATCGGACACAAGCGATCGGTCGTGCCCCGCCGCCGTTTTTCCCGCCCCGCCACCGTTCGTCCCTGAGCTCACGGCCGAAGGGCCAATTGCCCCGTTATCGACGCTCGAAGGAAGCATCGAGTCGCCGACTATTTCGGGAAATGCGGAGTCGGCGAAACCCAGATGATCGTCGCCCGATCGGTGGTACGGTCCTCCTCTTGTGGCAACGGTTGCCACCCGGCAGCATCGGCTGCTCGCAGCATCGCGTCAATGAGCGACTGAGGAACGCCGTTCTGCAAAACATAATCCGCCTGTTGCTGGTTGAGATCGCAATAGACGGGTGGACGTCCGCCATCCGGCATGACGGTTCCAAATCGATTCTTGATCAAATGGGAGATTTCGAGGTGCATTGCAGGATTGGTCGCCCCTCTCACCTCGCCGGATGCATCGAGTTTCCAGATCGTCAGCACGCGCTGCGTCTCTCGAATCAGGATGAACGTGCCGGTGGCTTTCCGAGTGAACGGGTTGGCGGGACCGCCGACGATGACGGCCCCGTAAATTGTGCGCGTTGGCTCCGCGAGGAGATCAGCAACGTCAGCGTCCGCTGGCCATTCCACCTCTCCGGTGTTGATCGCGCGCCATTGCGGATTGAATGCAAAGATAGAGAAATACGCAATGGCAGCGAGCACCAGGAATCCGCCGACCGCAAGTGCAATCGCGACCTTCTTTCGAGAGTCATGACCCATCACGGCCCCCTTGCACAGCCCGATTCCATCCGCATTCCGAACAACCCGCGGTCGAGGCGGCTGCCTCCGCACTAATCGCTAATCGCTTATCACTAATCACTCCTCCCCTGAGGTCATACCCACACCGCGGACACCGGCCGCGCTTCCGCCGAATCGCCCGCTTCGCGCTCGCGAAGCCGAAAAACACTCCGAACCAGATCGCGGCGTAGAAGAGCGCGTCGATCACAAACCCCGGCCAAACGGGGCTGCATGGAAGGAGTGCCTCGGAGACGATGGAGACTCCTTCGACATGCGTCAACGACACGGATCGCGATTGCCAGTCTCGCGGAACCCGAAGGAGTCGATGATTCATCACGCTATCCCGACGTGGGCTCCAACCCCGTAAGGAGAGCACTGGCCATCCTGCGTCGCGAATCATTCCGTGTGATGCGAATCGAATTGGGGGTTGATCGTCGATCACAAGCAAGTCGACAAGGGAATCGGTCCTGCCAATACCCCCCACCTGCGACAGAATGTCGCCATAGCCGCCACGGTACTTCTTGAGCGCCCCCTTCACGTCGGCGGCCTCCCTCGCATCAAGAGCCCGGAATTCATGAATGGGAGACCAGAGTGTAAGTCCCCACGCCACGGCGACAGTCGTGATCGCACCGCCGATCAGGCAGAGCAGGATGCGCAGCGTCCACCGTTTCACGCCTGAATTGTACCTGACGGTTCCCCCGCTCCCCTCCCCTTTCCCAGGCCTCCGCGCTCGCGGACTTCGGTGAGCTCAGTCGAACCGAGCGACGCGGAGATTACGCTATGGCGACAGTCGTGATCGCGCCGAGAATCAGGCAGACAATAATGCGGATCAGCCACCGCTTCATGCCATCAGTGTACCCGCGGCGCTCGCTGGTCTTTTCCGTTTTCCTAGGCCTCCGCATGTCGCCCCGGCGACTGCGGAGAGATCACCTCCACCGCGCGCTGGCCGCGATGCTGGCCGGCCCGCGCCAGGAACTTCGGCCGGCCTTCCACGCACAGCATCACCGGCTCGTGCGCTTCCTTGCTCGACACGATCACATCGCCCACCTCCAGGTGCTGCATCTCGCGCACCGTGATCGAGGTCTCCGCGAGGATGGCGGTGAGATTCACCGCCGCCTCGTTCAGCCGGGCTGCAATGACTGGCTGCCACGCCCCCCCTTGCGCAGCGCCGCTGGCGGGCCCGAACCAGTTCCGTGCGCTCAGCTTCTCCACCACACCATCCATCACCTTCGACGGGATGCACAGGGCCATGCCGCCGGCGCGCTTCGACATGCGCAGCTCGAAGCGCACCACCACCACAAGCTCGTCGGGCGGCACGAACTGGACGAGCAAAGGATTCGTCTCCATGTCGCCAAGGGTGAAGGTCGCCTTCGCGATCTCCTTCCACGCATCGGTCAGCGCTGATGCAGCCCGCGTGAGAATCTGCCGGACCAGTCGAGCTTCGATCGCAGTCAATGGCCGCTGCGGGATGTAGAGCTCATCGCTCGCCCCCCCGCCACCCAGCAGGCGATCGATGATGGGATAGATGATGAGCGGGCTGAGCTCGAGGCCGAGCGACCCCTCGAGGGCAGGCGATTCGAGCAGCGTATAGGAGGTGGGATTGGGCAGGCCGCCGATGAATTCCGCGTAGGTCATTTGCTCGATCTGGGCGATCGAGACTTCGGTGATGGCGCGCAGGAAGGAGGTGAGTGATGCGCCCAGGTTTCGCGCGAAGGCTTCGTGCAGCGTCTCCATGGCGCGGAGCTCTTCCTTGCGGATGCGCTCCGGCCGGCGGAAGTCGTACTCGCGGATTTCGACGGGCTCGCTGTCGCGGCGATGGCGGGAGAAGATTTGGATGGAGCCGTCATCGGCGGGCGCGTTCTGCGCCTCAACGCTGCTGAGAAGGGCATCGATTTCGGCCTGATCGAACATGGAATGATGACTTGCGGTAGAAGAAAGGGGCGTGCCGCCGCGTGTCGTCCTTATCGGAGGAATGAACCGGCCCGCTTGAGACCGCGGGAATACCGGCCGCATCCGCGACATTTCTCCTATGCGGAGGTTCATATACTCTTCTGGCTGGACCGCTGCGCCTCCACGAGGACCTTCACCGATGCACCATCCGTTCCTCCGCCAATGGCCCCTGGCTGTTCTCCTTCTCGCCGCCACGATGCGGGGCGGGGCGGCGATCGGCCAGGACCTTGCGGGCGGCGGCGCAAGCCTGCCACGCGTCGAAATCACGACCGTGTGGCGCGATTCCACGGTCAGCCCGGGCGACACGGCGATTCTGGGGATCGTGCTGGACATGGCGCCGGGCTGGCACGTTCAGGCGGGCGCGGAACTCAACCATCCCGACGCAACCTACCCCACGAGCATCAGAGTCGCAGTTCCGGAGGGCTGGTCGGCCGAGTCCGCCCGCTGGCCGGCTCCCGAGGTCTTCACCGTGGGCGAGGGGGCGCTGGCGCTGCGAGTGGCGGGAAACGAAGGGCGCATCCTCGCGGCGGTCCCGATTCGCGTGCCCGCTGATGCAGCGCCCGGCGAGTACACCATCGAGGCGACCATCGAGTACCAGGCGTGCGATGATCAGACCTGCGAGATGCCCCAGGAAGTCAGCGCATCGGCCACGATCACGATCGCAGCGGATCAGTCGGGCGCGCGGGGCGGCGAAGCCGATGCCGCATTGCTGGCGTTGTTCGATGGCTACCCGGAAACACCGGCGGCGCCTTCGCAGGAGGAATCCGGCGATGCCGTTGCAGCCGACTCAAGCGCGGGCGGGGATGTCGAACTTTCCGGCGATTCGACAACCGGCGACACCGGCGCGGCCGATACGCGGCCTCGTTTCTTCGGCATCACGCTGCCGCGCTGGGATGGGTTTCTGGGATTGATTGCGTTGGCTTTGGTTTCCGCGCTTGGAGGATTGATCCTTAATCTCACACCCTGCGTGCTGCCGGTCATTCCCATCAAGATTCTGACGATGATGCAGCACGCGGACCGGCCGGGGAAGAACCTCGTGCTGGGCACGTGGATGGCAGCCGGAGTTGTCGCTTTCTGGGTTGCGATCGGGTTGCCCGTGGCTGTCTTCCGCTCCGTATCCGATCCATCGCAGATCTTCGGCATCTGGTGGGTGACGCTGGGGATCGGCGTTCTGATCGCGCTGATGGGCGTTGGGATCATGGGCCTGTTTACGTTGCAACTGCCGAAGGCGGTGTATGCGGTGAATCCCAAGGCCGATTCCGCGCACGGCTCGTTTCTCTTCGGAGTGATGACGGCGGTGCTTGGCCTGCCCTGCTTCGGCTTTGTGGCGGGGGCTCTGCTGGCGGGTTCCGCGACGCTGCCCGCGGCGACAATCATGCTGATCTTCACCTCGCTGGGGATAGGCATGGCGGCGCCTTATTTCATCCTCGCGGTGAAGCCGTCGCTGATCGAACGAATCCCACGAACCGGTCCCGCCAGCGAGCTGGTCAAGCAGGTCATGGGTCTGCTGCTGCTGGGCGCGGCTGCGTATTTCATCGGGTCGGGATTGATCGGTCTGGTGAGCAGGCATCCCTATCTTGGCCGCCAGTTGCACTGGTGGGTGGCGGCGCTCTTCGTGGCGGCGGGCGCGCTGTGGATGATGTATCGCACGTTGCAGATCACGCGCCGCACCGTTCCGCGCACGGTGTTCCTCATCATCGGCCTGCTGTGCGGAACCGCGGCCATCATGTTCGCCAGCAGTTTCACGGGCAGCGCCCGCGAAAAGTGGATCGAATATGAAGCTGCAATCGCCGCCCGCGGCCAAGGCGCGCTCTTCGCTCCCGGTGTCTGGAATCGTTATACCCCCGCTGCCTTCGCCAGCGCGCGGGCGGAGGGCTATGTGGTTGTGCTCGATTTCACTGCGGAGTGGTGCATCAACTGCAAGGCGCTCAAGGCCGCTGTCCTCAATCCAGATCCGGTGCGCTCACTGCTCAAGAGCGATGACATCGTCAGTTTCACCGTCGATCTCACCGACTCCCGCGATCCGGGTTGGGGGTTTCTGCGCGAACTCGGCCACACAGGCATTCCCGTCCTTGCGGTGTACACACCCGGGCGCGACACGCCGTGGACCAGCAACGCATACACGGCGCGGCAGGTTCTCGATGCTCTTGCGCAGGCGCGGGCCGAGCGGGTCGCGAGCCGCTGACGCCGCGGATCTATCTCTTCGGGTGATGTGCCGCAACCTCTCCGATTGATCGCGAGTACGCGATCCCCCGCTCCGGCGGAAATCTTCGCAAACCCTCTTCTCGTAACCGCGGCGCGTGCTCGCGCACGTAGCGCTCGAACGCCGCGCGGGACTCGAAGTGGTATCGCACCTCGCAGCGGACCGCCTGGTGGCCCGTGACATCGGACACCGCGGCCGGCATATCGAAGCGGATCACCTCGGCATCCAGCGCCCCCGCCGCGCACACTTCGCGCAGATGCTCATCGCGCAGCCACGCAATCCACTCCTCCGCGATGCGTGGATCATCAAACTCGGCGGTGACGGTGTATGAAAACATGACTCGGTTTCCAATCAGTCGTTCGCGCATCATCATCCGTCATTCAGTGTCCGTTTCAGGACGTCAATCGTCATGTCGAGGATGATCGCTTCGATCCTCTGCCGCTCCTCCTCCGTCAACTGCCGCACTTCATCGAGATACCACCGATCGCTCTGCTCGAGAACGCGACCATACTCTTCCTGCGCCTCCTGCATCCTGCCGAAGCGCGCCAGGAGATCAGCGAGCGCCACCCGCGGCGAAATCCCGTGCGGATCCAGCTCTGTCAGCCGCCGTCGCAAAGCAATGGCGCGCTCGATGTGGGCCGGATCGCCGGTCGATTCCGCCCACTGTTCGAAGACGCGGGCCGCGAGTGCGATCGAGGCCGCGGATGGATGCGCCCCGGTCAGCAGATCGGCTCGATCAGCCGCTTCCCGCAGCACGTCGCGGCGCGCCTCGCCTGCCCCGGGGTCGATCGCCATCATCTGCTCGATCGAGTATCGCAACGGCCGGGCGTTGCTCTCCATCATCTCGTACGCGATCACAAGCCGCTCAGCCGCATCGCGCCTCGTGATCGATTCCCGCTGCCGCAGATCGCCGCCGACTGTCATCAGCATGAGCTCGAGCGATTCGCGCGTCATTGCCTGCGATGCACGAATGCTGTCGATCGATTCTGCGCTCAGGCCCGCCCGGCCCGCGCTTTCAAGGAGCTGGATCAGTGCCTCGGCCCGTGCCTCAGGCTCGGAAGACTCCGCCACGCTCAGAAGCGCCACGCGCACCATGCCAAGTTCGCGCAGCGGGATGGCCGCCCGATCCATTTCCCGCGACTGCCGCCACGCGGGGATCATAAATATCACCGCGACTGCGGTAACTGCCGCCAGCAGCGACGCCCCAATCCATGTCCCGACCCTCGATCTCTCGGTGCCCTCTCGCGGCCGCGCAGACGCGACACCGACAAGCGTCAACCCCCACGCCGCAGCCCCGGCGTGTGTGATCGTCACCTCGATCTGCGCGTGAGTGAAAAGTGCGATCGCCCCGGCCGCAATGCTCCACCAAGCAAGGGAACTCCCCGATCTCCGCAGCGCCTTGGCCGCGATGCCCGCCGCGGCGAGGTATCCCATAATGCCCAGCGCGCGAAAGAAGACCGCGCGGGCATCCAGTGCCGCTTCCTCGATCAGAAGAGCCGGGGCGAAAGCGCCCAGCGCGATCATCGCGATCCACGATGTCGTTCGCTTTTCCGCGCCGGCGACGGCGAGTTCATCCTGCCGCTCCACGCTGCTCTCGCCCAGGAGACACAATCCAGCGCGCCACAGGAGCAGCACGACCATCGCGACCCATCCGAGCCCGGAGATTCCCAACGTCGTCAGCCAATCGATGAACACGTTGTGCGCGCTGGCCGCTTCCTCCGGCGTGATCGCCAGCCGGTTCTGCACGAATGCATCCTGGAACCCGCCCGGCCCCACGCCCGCAACGGGATTCTCAGCGATCATCCGCCCCGCCCCGATCCAGTAATGCCAGCGGAAGAGGATGCTGCGCTCGCCTGCGAACGATTCAGGCAGGATCGCGCCGCGCACCACCACGCCGAGCACCGCCAACCCCACCACCGCAATCCCCACCCAGCCGGCCGCTCGCGCGCGGGGAGGCCCGGCGTCTCGCCGGGCAGTCAAACCCCGCATCAGGTGCGGCATGGCGAGAAGCGCGAGTCCGACCCCTGCCGCCGCGAATGCCCCCTTCGAACCCGCCAGGATCAGGCCCGTTGCGCACAGGAGCGCGACGATTCCCATCACTCCAGCAAATCCGCTCTCCAGCCGCGCCCGGATCGTCGCGATCATCCAGCCCGCCCAGATGGTCAGCCCCGCCACGAAGAACGATCCGAGCACGTTCGCGAGTCCGAACCATGCCGTGGCTTCCGGCTGATACAGGCGAGTTTCGAAGACGCGCGCGCTGCTGGAGCCCGTATCGATCCCTCGCGCAGCCAGAATCGTGTCGCGGTTGCGCTCATATGTCTCGACCATCTCAGGATGCTCAATGAACACCTGAACGAGCCCGCGCACGCAGAGCGGCACCACCGCTGCCCCGAGCGCAGCCGCCATGAGTAAGCGCAGTTCGCTCTGCCGCGCCAGGTGTGCCGCAGTCACAGCCGCCATGGCAGCCGCCACCCACGAGAATCCTCGCCACAGGTCGTCGAACTCACCCACGCCGTGCCAAAGCACCACGGGAATCGGCAGGGCTGCGAGAACCAGCAGGACCACATCGATCCTCCGCCGCGACAATCCCTCGCCGATGAACCCCAGGGCCGCGAAGACGATGAGCATCGCATCCAGCCACACGCTCCCGACCGGCCCCAGCGAGGTCGTTGGTCCGGGGTCGATGTATGGATCCGTCGCGAACGCAGTGTCGGGCGATACCACCGCCACGCAGCGCAGGACTGCGATGGCGGCGATCCCTGCTGCGCTGACCCACGAAAGCGGATGAACCCCCGCTGCTTCGCCAGGCGCTGCGCTCGCGCCCGCCGTGCGCTCGCGCGCATCGGTCACCCCCGCCCGCTTGTTCGCCTTTCGCCGGCTCGGACTCACAGCGCCCGGTCCTTCCGCGCGGATTTTCTTCCGGTGTACTCGAGAATGGCGATCGTCAAGAGCACCAGGCCGGTCTGCACAAACACGAGCGCCGCCTGCCACGGCTCGAGCTGTCCCAGCGACACCCCGCCGATCCCCGTCACCGCCGCGAAACTCCAGATCACAATCACCGCCCCGCGCTTGCTCAACCCGCGCTGCACCAGCCGGTGCGAAAAGTGCTGCTGATCGCCCACGAACGGGCTCTTGCGCTGCCTGATCCGGATCAGCGTCACGCTGGCAAAGTCGTACAGCGGAATCGCCAGAATGATCACGGGCATGAACACGCCGTACCACGCTCCCCCAAGGTCGGCGTGATAGAACGTCGTCCGCGCGGTCAGCACCGCGAGCAGAAAGCCAATCACCAGCGATCCTCCGTCTCCCATGAAGATCTTCGCCGGCGGAAAGTTCAACATGAGAAACCCGATCAGCCCTCCCAAAAGGAGGGCCAGCGTCGCCGCGATGAACCACTGCTCGTTGATGATCGTGGCGGCCATGAGCAATCCCGCCGCGATCGCGCTCACCCCCCCCGCCAACCCATCCATGTTGTCGAGGAAGTTGATCGCGTTGGTGATCGCCACAATCCACACCACCGTAATCACGATGCTGGCCCCCGGGATCGTGTCATCCAGCAGCTCCAGCAGCCGCACATCAAACCAGATCGCCATCAGCGCCGCCGCTGCAATCTGCACGCCCAGCTTGATGTATGGCCCCAGCGGTCTGCGATCATCGATCAACCCCAAGAGGTGCAGGCAGCTCATGGTGACCAGTAGGGCAATCGCAGTCGGCAATGTTTCGCCCAGCCGCGGCAGATGCGGCGCCGCCGCCGGCAAGCGCTCTTCCCACACCGAGGCCGGGACAAAGAGAATCGCGAGGATGCCCGCCAGCATCGGCAGCGCCACCGCCAGATAGATCGCCATGCCCCCCGTGTTCGGCACCGGCCTGATCTCCTGCTTGATGTGGCCGCGCGACCCGGGCGTATCCAGGGCGCGAAACCGCGCCCCCACCCGCCGCATGATCATCGTCATCGGCCAGCCGATGGCGAAACCGACCGCGATGAGAGCCAGAACGACAGTCAGCATCGCAGGATGGTAACCATTTCACCAGTGGGGCAGATGTCGTGGCGCATGCAACCCCCGTGAGCCCCCGGCTCGACTCGACTGAGCTCGCCGAAGTCCGCCGGGGGGTATTCCTCTCGATTCACGACAACCTCTTCCGCCCGCACTTCGTGCAGCGATCATTGGGCTGCATCGGCCAATCCTGCTCCGCCTTGCAGTGAGTGCACCGGCCGAACTCGCGCGGAGTGCCGCACTCCGGACACTCCTTCACATCCTTCGACAACCCGATGTGCGGATAGCCGCACTTCACGCAGCAGAGGTAGCCGAGTTGACAGAGGGCGAGACGAACGCCGCCAGTCGACGTGGCGAACGCTATCCAACTGCCAACAACAGGTATCAGCGACACACCCAGCACGAACCAAAGAATGACCATCCAGTCCAACCCAAGCGGCAACCTCCAGATGAGCCATGCAGTAACGACTGTAAGGCCGCCTATGACTGCTGCCGCGACACGCCACGCGGGGGGGTACACACGAAAATGCGGGAGTCGCTCCCATGCAAGAGCCTGCGCCCGCCGTTTTATCGCGTTTCGCGCCTCCTTCGGCACCTCCAACTCCGGCGGAATGTGATCGAACCACAGCCAGCGCAGGTTCATGACTGCAGTGTACCAATTGTCAATCGTCAATCGAGAATCGTCAATCCGTTCCCCTCACGCCGCCAGTTTCGCCACTCCGCCCTGCGGCCGCACGTTCACGGAGTTGCTGGCCGGGCTTGCCTTCGCCCGTGTGCTCAGCCAGTACGCCGTCAGCCACACAGATTCTCCCGCCGCAATCTCCGCGGGAAGGTGCACCGTCGCCAGCGTGCGGCTGAAGTGCCCCGCCACGCGCCACTCCGCGGGCGATGAGGGCGCCGCAGGGCCCCCGGTCGTACTGCATCCCGACCACGAATGCCTATTTGCTCTCGTGCGGTGCGCCGGAACCTTCGAACGCCACGCACAACCACCAGAGTATGAGAATCGGAATGGACCAACCGATGTGCATGAACGAGTGCCAGATCGCTGGCAACGAGATTGCAAAGACGAATGCACCCGCCAGAAGAAGGCCTCGGCGCGGATGGGCTACCGATCCAAGCACAATCGCGTAGGCGAACGACAGGATTGGGGCTAGCGCTGCATACCACGCAGATGAGTTCGATATCAGCGAGTTGCCGCTGGTCACGAATGCTACAAAGAGGATGAACAAATTGAGCGAGAAAAGAGCAATTCCCAATACCAGCAACGCTTTCTGACACATTCGCCGTTCCTAGGCCTCAGCACTCGCGGAGCGATGCGGAGAATGTTCCCTCCCCCACCCGCACTCAGGACAACCCGCCGCCAATTGCCCCCGGAGATCGTACCGGCACGCCGGGCAACAGGTGGCTTTCAACAGCCGTCGGCGACAAACATAATCGTCGCGCAGAAACAGGCACAGCGTAAACAGCGCGGCCCCTGCAGGCACCACCCAAAAGTCGTGGTGAAAAACATAAAGCACTGGCAACGACTCCCGTACGCTGGGGACACGTTCCTCTACGATGCAGAACATCACGAAAAACAATGCGACATTGGCCAGTACACCGCTCAGGAGGCACACGAGCACGCGGAGAACCCAGCGCGTCACGATTCCTCTCCTTTGTCTCTCTGTCCCTCTCACACCTCTGCCCCTTCTCTGTTCCATCCACACTCCGGACAACCCGCCGCCAATTGCCCCCTATCGATTGGACTCGAACCGCGCCACGATCTTTTGGATTCGCAATGACAACTGCTCCCAAGTCTCAAGCATCCGGC
>Ga0326597_10001046_pt1 | contig 46032 bp, 40 predicted proteins | sample RVTome_12_FD_203789 | JGI IMG/M metagenome (GOLD analysis project Ga0326597, IMG submission 203789) | Soil microbial communities from uranium-contaminated site in the Upper Colorado River Basin, Wyoming, United States - RVT100D185 | ecosystem: Environmental > Terrestrial > Soil > Contaminated >...
GCTCTCGAAGCCTTTGGTCGAGCTTTTCGAAGCCGGCCGGGACCGTCGAGTCTCCGGGGACGTAGAACAGACGCTCGGCGAACGCGTCCCACATCGAGAGCTCACCGGAGGAGCTCTGGACCGCGTCTTTCATCCGTTCTCGGAACTCGTCGTCCGAGTGCTGGCTGCGGGAGAAGCCGAGGATGCGCACTCGTTCGCCGAGGCGCTTCTTGCGATGGAGGCCGTAGAGCGCGGGCACGAGCTTGCGGCTCGCGAGGTCGCCGGTGGCGCCGAAGATGACGAGGCTCGTCGCGGGCTCGGTGGTCACGCCTCGTTCACTCGCTTCGCTTCAGACCCGCCATGCCGAGCTTCATTCCTCTCCCCTCCCCCAGGACGGATACTTCGAGCGATCCAACCCGAGAGACTCCCAGAGGAAAAGGAAGTCCGCGGGCGTTCGCCCCTCTCGCTCCGCCCGCTGACGCTCCCCAATCTCGTAGCTCCTGAGGATCTCAACGACGTCTTCGACGCCAGCCTCGTCCTGGATGGCCTCCCGCGGCGTTCGATCTTTGAGGAGCGGGATGGGCTCGTCTGCCCACCGGGCATGGATCCGACGGTAGACCTGCCCGATGAGCCCGGTCTGCTCCTCGGCCGAGAGACCTTCGAAGGAATGGTCTTCGGCGTGGTGCGGCTCTCTCCGGTGTCGGTCCTTCCAGAGACGGCGTGGATCGATCGTTTCCCTGCGGAGCCTCGTAACCGCGCTCCCCGCGAGCTCCAAAAGCCGCTTCTCACCCTCGTCCGCAAGGGCCGCGGTTCGAGCGTCGAGGTGGACCCGATCGTCCGTCGAGCGGCGCACCAGCCATTTCGTGCGGCGGATCCCATCGGCGTCGTCCACGACCCATTCGAACGTCTCCGCCTCGGCGTCGAGCTCGACACCCGGCTCCCCCGACAACGCCTCGGCCAGACGGTCCCAATCCTCCAGGCGGTAGTCAACGGTCGTGAGCGCGATCGGCTCGCCGGTCGAAGCGTCGGTCAGAATCGGCGGCGGACCCACGAGGAGTCCGAGCCAAGACTCGATTACGAGATCCGAGATCCAGTACCCATCGATAGCGCCGCTCTCGTCTCGAGGCCCTTCCAGGATCTCGCTCCTGAGCCGCAGATAGCGGTCTCGCGGAAAGCCGTACATCGCCCCGCTGAGCACCGGAGGGTCCAGGGGGATGACTCGGGTCGCCAAGGCGTCGCCGCTTTGGAGCTCGCGGGATGCGGTCATTTCGCGGACGAAGAACTTGCCGGGAGACGGATCGCTCTTCGAAACCAGCCAGAGCCCCTTTCCCGGCTCGCTCTCGACGACTTCGTAGAGATCGAGAGGCCGGCTCCCGAGATGCTCCAGGTACGTTCGCTCGGAGGGGTCGAGCTCCGGACCCTCGTCGAGGACGAGCTCCATGAAACGGCGCGGCTCTTCCTCGTCCTCCGGTTCCGTTTCTCCTTCGGAGAGAATCCACTCGAGCGAGTTGATTTGGAACATCTGGAAAAGCTCGTCGGGAAGCTCCTCGATTTCCTCAAGCTGCGCATCCTCGAGAACGGCGCAATAGACGTTCTCGATAGCAGCGTGAACTTGCTCGCCGTGGTGCTTCAAGAGCCAGGACAACGCCTTCTCGGCGGCCCGATCCGGGGCCCTCTCTTCGCGCTCTCGAGCCTCGTCCTGGGCGAGGCAGCACACTTTGTACTTCTTCCCGCTCCCGCAAGGACAGGGACTGTTGCGCCCGGGCTTCGCCATTTCGATCTAGAACGAGTCTCTCGTCACCAGAAGCTCGATGTCCTCCCGGCTGAGAGTGCCTATGGCGTAGACGGTGTAGTTCGCCCCCGCGGACAACCCCTGGCCGGTGATAACGGCCAATTCCTCCGCGGTGCCGCCGCGGCGAAGCTCGAACCCGTAGACGCCGGGGATGAGCTCTGCGTTGCCGCTCGTCTGGAGGTACCCGATGCCGCCGATGAGCCCGGGCCCGTTCTGGATCGCCAGATCGAACGGGGCGGGAAAATCGGGAACGGTGTTGACCATCTTCAGCCGCGCTCGATCGGAGCGGGTCGATCGCTCTTCGATGACCGTGAGTGTCGACAAAGACAGTCCCACTACGGCAATGGTAACCGCCTGGTTCGAGAACAGGGTGACACGCGTCTCGATGAGAGCTGCCCCTCGGTTACCCTCGGGAAAAAACTGGACCCGGTATTCCCCGGGATCGAGCTGGGCATAAGGGCCGACGCCGCGATAGTCGATGCCGGTCGCGAGAGCGGCGCCATTCACCACGAAGTCGACGCTCCGGGCGTCCTCGGTGAGCTGGGCCCCGCGGAGGTGCGCCTTCGCGGACGAGGGCGGAGCAGTGGTCGTGCCCGGGGGCGGATCGTTCCCGGCCGGCGGCGGGTCGTTGTTGCAGCCGGCGACCATGAGCGCCAGAAAAAATGGCAAGACGCGGCTTGAAGGCATCCGACTTCGCATGAAATGCACCTCGTTGAGATCGAGCGGAGCGCGCGAACCGCGAAGCGTCCTATGCTAACCGGAGAGACGAGCGATCCCAAACAAGCCGGGGTAGGGCCAAGATAGGGAATGGTGCGCCCTGGGTGATTCGAACACCCGACCTACAGATTCGTAGTCTGTCGCTCTATCCAGCTGAGCTAAGGGCGCTAAGGATGCCCGTGGTGAGACCCGTTATGCTAGCAAGCAGCCGGCGGGGCGTCAAGGTGGGCTCGATTTGCGGAACTGGAACTCCTGCTTCCCCTCGTCTCCCTCGACCTCGGCTACGAGAGTGCCGTCGCTCAGGCGATAGCGGATGGTCTTGGGATGGTCGTGCTGCCGGTTCTCGAAGACCGCCTCGCCCGCGGACACTCGGGTCAGCTTGAAATCGGTCGGCGGCCTTCCATTGGGCTGAGCGACATAGAAGACGCCGTCCTCGCGCGCCTCGATTCTCAAGAACTCGAACGCGACCGTCCTTCCCGAGACGATGGTGCGGGAGACGCCGAGCATGGTGCCGCCCGCGGCTTCGATCCAGTGCTCTTCGATTCTGGCCTGACCGGACTCTCCCCTCCAGTCCCCCTCCATGAAGCGCACACCCTCCAGATCGCTCGAGGTGGCCGCAAAAACGCTGGCGACAACCAGGAAGAGTTTCATCGTCTTTCCTCCATCGAGCCCCTCATATCCCGACTTCCGGCTTCGTCATTCCGTCCGTCAGGTAGGCGTGCGCCATGTGCGGGGTGTTGAACGCGTAGCCGAGCTCCCCTTTCGGGTCCACGAGGACGATCCCGCCCTGACCCCCGGTTCGGGATTCGAGCGTTGCGATCGTCTGCTGCGCCGCCTCCGAGGGTCCGATGCCGGTGGTCAGGGCCTCGACGGCGCGATAGGCCATCACGGTGCGCAGGATGGCTTCACCAAGGCCGGTGGAAGCGGCGGCGCCCTTGCGGTCGTCCGCGTAGAGACCGGCGCCGATGACGGGCGAATCGCCGATGCGCCCGGGAAGCTTCAAGAACGTCCCTCCGGTCGAGCTCGCGACCGCCACCTTTCCGCGGCTATCGCAGGCCACGGCGCCGACGGTTTCGGAGGGCGGGCTTTCGGGCGACGCTGCGATCCTCCTGGCGCGAAGATACCTTTCGCGCTCCCTCTCCACGATCAGCTCTTCCGGATCGCAGAACGGGATCCGGCGACCCCGAGCGAACTCGAGGGCCCCTCCCCCCGAGAGCATCACGTGCTTCGAGCTATCGAGGATCTCCCGCGCCAGCGCCACAGGATGGAGAATCCTGGAGACGCCTGCCACCGAGCCCGCTTTCAGCTCGGATCCCTCCATGATGGCGGCGTCGAGCTCGATCTCACCCCGAGCGTTGAGTACCGATCCACGGCCCGCGTTGAACGTGGGGTCCGACTCGAGGAACTCCACTGCCTTCTGGACCGCGTCCAGGGCCGAGCCTCCCGTCAGGAGGATCTCGAAGCCGATCATCGAAGCCCGGTGGACGCCGATTCGATGGGCCTCGAGCTCGCCCTCGGGCGTAGCCCAGGCACCGCCGTGAACGAGGATCGCAGGCCGGGCGCGCTTTCGGGAGGGCCGATCCATCAAGTTCGGCAAGTTCGGCAAGTCCGGCAAGCTCGGCAAGTTGGTAGCGCTACGGGGATTCGAACCCCGGTTTGATGGCTGAGAACCACCCGTCCTAGTCCCCTAGACGATAGCGCCGATGGATCGAATCGGGCTGCGAGACAGCCAACGGAAAAGTTAACACAGCAGGTTTTGCCTGTCAATTTCGCGAATTTGGCATGCTAAGATAGAAGTCAAAGCGGACATTAGGTTTACACTATTCCGGGGCCAGTCCCTTTCGGATCCGTTCCACTCGATGTTAGACCGCCTTCTGAAACGCTTCGAGAGCCTTCTCGCCAAGACGGCTCCGGTAATCGACCAGGCGGAGCCTCCAGAGGCCGTTGAAGACCCGGCGGCGGCGGCAAAGGCGAGCGAGGCCGAGGCGATGCTCCTCGCGCGGCAGGAAGCTCAAAAGCGCGAGTCGCGGCTCATCCTGACGGAGCGCATCCACAACCGCGCGGCCGCCCTCGCGAACGAGCTTCGGACGAGCCTCCTGAACGACATTCACCGGAGCCTCGAGCAGGAGGTCCGCAACCAGTCGCTTCACGACTTGCTCCAGGTGACCCTCGACACGGCTTTCACGGCGCGACTCGACGGCGCGATCGACGCGCACGTCGCGGGAATGTTCCAGACGCTCGAGGCAGAATACCGTGACCAGCCCGACGCCGCGCCGCTCTTTCCCAGGAAAGACCAGTTCGTCTCCGAGCTCAAGACCTATCGCGACTCGGTCTTGAAGAAGCACTTGCTGGAGCAGGTGGAAGTACTGGCCCTTCCCACGTCGGCGCGAGCCTTCCCCGAGAGCCGCGGAAGTGCTACAGAGCTCAAGGAGCGGATCACCCAGTATTGGAATTCTTGTCGGGACGCGCTCGACAAATTCTTCCGCTCGGTCGAGATGGTGCTTCTCGATAGCGCCCGAGAAGGCATCCGCATCGAATCGTCGGTGATCCGCGACCGGCTACTCGCGGCCCAGTATCGAAACGGCTACCGCCTTCTCGAAGACCGCTTCCGTGCTCTCTACGCCGAGGTAGCCCAGCTCCACATGAGCGCCGAGCCCGCCGACCAGAAGAGGGCCGCGCTCGACCGGCGCGTCGTCGACGAGATCATCGTTCCCCTGGCGTACTTCATCCGCGAGCGCAGCGAGCCCGAGCCGCGCGAGGCGCTCAGGAGCCGCGCCGAGCTCTTCACCGAAATCGTGGACCGTCTCGTCGCCGTACCCGACCCCTTCCAGCAGGCGGCGGAAGCAATCAAACCCGTCCTGCGGAAGAGCGTCGAACAGGCTCGCCCGATTGCCGCCGAGGAGAGCCCCTACCTGAGGGCCGCCATCGAGAGCCTCAATCCCTCCGCCATCCACCGCACTACCGCGCTGCTCCGGGTGCTTTCGATCCTGGTCGAGCCCGAGATCGACGAGCGCTCCCTCGAGGAGGTCGAGCAGGTCATTCGCCTGAATCGAGCTCAGTATCGTCTTTACCAGCAGCTCGTCCGGAGCCATCGAGATCTGATGCGAAAGCTGACGCCTCTCGATCGAATCGCCGACGAGGACGCGGCCCTCGTCGCCGAGGTCCTCGAACAAGCGGAGCCTACTCGAGAGCTGGTGGAAGATCTCTTTCTCGCCCTCGGCTACCAGGAGTGGCCGGAAGCGCTCCCGGGAGGCTCGCGAACCCTCCTCCGATACGTCGCGGTCGTAGCACTTTTTCCGCGGGAGCTTGCGGCCTCGCCGAGCCTGTACGCTCCCGAGCCTCCTTCCGCCGCGGAGCGCGCACGGCTCGCGCGCACGGTTCTCGAGCGCCTCGCCCCTTCGTCGGTGGGCGCCGACGAGCGCCAGAAACGGCTCGGCGCGGTGCCGATCCCTATCGACCTCAATAAGGCGCTCGCGTCCATGGGCTACTTTCCCGAGGAGAAAGACCGCCTGGCTCGATTCCGGGAAGAGGTGCGGGTCGCGATAGAGCAAGGCGAGGCTCCGGCGCTCGCGCAGTCGATCCAGAATTTGAGAAAGCTCCGAGAGGCGCTGGCCCAGGAGCGCTTCGCGCTCGGGGCCGCGGGGACGGAGGCCGACCCTTATCTCGTCGAGATCTGGCTCACACCCGAGGGAGCGATGGTGGGCCTGGTGCTCTTCGCCGGCGAGGGTTTCGGGATAGCCCCGGTCGAGATCCTGACTCGCGATCCCGGAGCCGGAAATCGGAAGGAGACCGAAGAAAAGCTGAGGCGCCAGCTCCAGAGCCAGGCCCTCATCTACCAGACGTTCTTGAAGCTGTTTTCCAGAAAGATCTTGCTTGCGAAGGAGCGCCGGCGAGCGCTCCCGGCTTTCGTGAAGACCCTCTACGAGCCCGCCGAGCCCCACCGTCTTCTCCTCCTCGCCCGGCTCCGATACGCCAAGGATCTCGTGGTCCTCACGGAGTCGTTCGCGCGTCAGATCGCGGAGGCCGATCCCTCGGATCCGAGAACCGCCGCCGAGGCCAACGGTGTGGTCCAGATCCTGACAGGGCTCGCGCGCAAAGTAGACGAGCTCATCCGCACCGCCGACAAGAGTCGCGATCCTCAGGAGCTCACCCGGCTGGTGAAGGAGTACGAGCGCGCGCTCAAGTACCTCAATACCGTGGTGGTCCATTCCGTCAATCCGTGGCTTTCGCGCCAGACGGCGGATCTCGGAACGGAGTTCGAGTTCAAGAAGGAAGACGTCGAGGAGGCCGTCCGCCGTCATGCAGCGCGTCAGGGGCTCGACTGGGGAGAGGACGTCGCGGGATTCGAGGCCCACGCCATCCGGGGCACTCTCGGCTGCCGCGCTCTGGTGAAGCTCGCCGATGGCTCCTCCAAGGTGGTGCTTCTCGACTTCGACCGCAGGCGCCAGGACTGGCAGGTGCGCCACATGGGCCCGCGTCTCACCGACGTGGTGCGCGACGCGCTGCGGCAGCGGGGGAGATCCCTCCCCGACGACTATGACGAGAAGTTCGAGCAGCCCACGTTCCGCCTCGACGAGCAATCGTGCCGCTTCCTCTGGTTGAAGCGCGGCGTCGCCCGGGTGGAGGCGACCCTGGTGCTCGACAGCTCGCGCGGCGATAACCCGTGGCGCGTGGTCTACCTCAAGTACAACGACGACGTGCTCGCCGATCGAATGCTCTAATTCACCATTGCCCGCACGGTCCGTCTCCGCGTATGATCCGGCGTGTCGTCGCGACGCGTCTTTCTTCTCGCCGCATTCTTCCTGAGCGGACTTGCCGCTCTGGTTTTCGAGCTCGTCTGGACCCGCCTTCTTCTTCTCGCGATCGGCACCACCGCCACTGCCGTGGGCGTAGTGCTGGCGGCTTTCATGGGCGGGATGGCCGTCGGAAGCGCGATCGCAGGGAGAAAGAGCGTGGCCCGGCTCGACCCCGTCGTCACCTTCGCGGCACTCGAGGGCTTCGTCGGCATCTACGCTCTGCTGTCGCCGCCGATCCTCGATCGCATCGCTTCCGTCGCTCGCCCCGAGATCCAGTTCCTCCTGGCTCTCCTGGCGCTTCTACCCGCGACCATCGCCATGGGAGCGTCCTTGCCGGTGCTGGTGCGGGCGTTCGCCCGCTCGGACGAGCCTGCGGCGGTAGGAATCGGGCGCCTCTACGGGGCCAACACCGCGGGCGCGGTCCTGGGCCCGCTTCTCGCCGTGTTCTGGTTCTTCCCCACTCTCGGATTGAGCTCGTCTCTCTGGGTCGGTGCCTCCATCGATTTCCTCGTCTCGTTCGGCCTCCTCCTCGGGAAGCGGCGGCTCGCCCTCGAGCCGATCGAACCCGTGGGCTCCCCGACGGAGCCGGCGTCGGTGCCGCTCCTGCTCCTCGCGACCGTTGGTCTTTCGGGAGCGAGCGCCATGGTCTACGAGGTTGCCTGGTCGCGCACGCTTTCCATGGTGTACGGCTCGTCGGTCTACGGCATCTCGATCATGCTTTCGACGTTTCTCCTCGGGATCGCGCTCGGCTCGGCCGCTATCGCGCGATTTCTGAGACAGAGGCGAGAGGGCCTCGCGGTCCCGCGCCTGGCCTGGGCTCTCGTGATCTCCGCGACCTTCGCCTTCGTGAGCCTTCTCGTGGCGCGGAGCCTTCCATTCCTGTTCTTGAACTTCTACACGTCCTTCGTAGGCTTCGAGGGAAGGGAAGGCACGATCTTCTTCTCTCAGTTCGTGATCGCCGCCCTGCTCATGCTTCCCTGCACCATGGCGCTCGGAGCGACGCTCCCGCTCGCGGTCGACGCCCTCCCGAATTCTTCGGACCTGGGCGGCCAGGTCGCGCGGCTCTACAGCGCCAACCTCGCGGGATCGGCTCTCGGAGCGCTCTCGGCCTCGGTGCTTCTTCTGGCGAGCCTCGGGATCGAGTTCTCGATCCGGGCGGCGGCTGTCGCCGTCCTGGCGATGGCCCTTCTGCTTCTCGCCCGCTCGCCGAAGTTCTCGATCGCAACCGGCGCCGTCGCCGGCTCGGCAATTCTGCTCGTCCTCGCCCTCGACCCGGGGAGCCAGCGCGTCTTGAAGAGCTTCGGGATCTACAGCGGCGCCCGCGCCTACGCACGATTCGACGTCGGGAAGCTCCGGGAGCTGGTGGCGGCCCACGAGCTCCTGTTCTACCGCGACGGGCCGACGGCGTCGGTCGCAGTCCAGCAGATCGATCGCTTTCGCCTCCTCAAGATCAACGGAAAGACGGACGCCTCGAACGGCCCCGGAGACGTCCAGACCCAGCTCTTGCTCGGGCACCTGCCGCTTCTCACCATCGACGCCAAGAGGGTCGCGGTCGTGGGCTGGGGAAGCGGAATGACGGCGGGAGCGGTGCTGAAGCACCCGGTGGAACGGGTCGATGCCTTCGAGATCGAGCCCGCGGTCATCGAGGCCTCGCGCTTCTTCGAGCCGGACAACGGAACCCCGATGGAAGACCCGCGCCTCGAGCTCGTGCTCGGGGACGCCCGGAGGGAGCTCCGCCGCGGGGAGGGCCAGTACGACCTCATCATCAACGAGCCCTCGAACCCCTGGATCACCGGGGTCGCCAACCTGTTCACGCGCGATTTCTTCGAGCTCGCCGCGGGCCGCCTCACCGATGAGGGCGTGTTTTGTCAGTGGTTCCACCTCTACGGCATGTCGGAGGACTCCACCCGCTCGCTCATCGCGACGTTTCGGAGCGTTTTCCCCCACGTCGTGGCATTCGAAGATCGCGATTTAATCCTCATCGGATCGCGCAAACCGGTTTCGATCTCCGTCGAACGGCTGAATCGGCTCTACCAGTCGAAGGAGATCGGCGAGAGTCTCGCTCGCGCCGGACTCAAATATCCCTCGGACGTCCTGGTCAGCATGAGTCTCGATAGCCGCGGCGCCGAAGCTTTCGCGCGCGAGGCCCCGATGAACACCGACGACAATATGAGGCTCGAGCTCCGGGCGCCGCGCACGCTCTACCGGGACGACGCGGACGCGATCCTCGAAGCGATGCGAACGCACCGTCCCGACATCGTTTCCCATTTGAGCGACATGCCCTCGGAAGCCGCGGTTCGCTCCGAGCTCGCTGCGTCTTTCTTCACTTCGGGAGACCTCGACGCCGCGCTCGAGAACGCCGAGCGCTCGGTCGCCCTCGCGGCTTCGTTCGAAGGGCAGAAGCTTCTCGGTCAGATCCTCCAGCAGCTCGGCCGAAAGAACGAGGCCCGGGCAGCACTCGAGGGCGCTCTCGACGCCGGAGGCGACCCCGCGGGACGGAAGTTCGTCGAAGCGATGCTGCGATCGCTCTCGAGTCCCGCGGGCTCTTAGTCGCTACAGCAGCCTTGGCTCGTAAAACCCTTTCCGCCCAGGCTGCCGGCGCCGTGCGCACGGCATCAGTCCTGTCGGGGAGTCCTCGGGGCCAGGGGCTGTCCGAACCCGAGCACGTAGCCTTCGCGATCGCGCACCGCGAACTCTTCCATTTGATACTCTTCCTGGACGATCGGTCCGTACACGATGTCCGCACCGTTCGCCAAGAGCTCCGCGTGGAGCGCCCGCGCATCGCGAACCCAGAAGAACACGTCCCACGTCCCGCCCTGCCTCTCGTTCGGGCGGATCTGCTCGGGCGCCGGCGCCAGGCGCAGCATGATCGGCAGGCCGTCACGGCTGAGAATGGCGAACTGCGGTGGGGTCCCACCGACGTATTCGCGATGAAAGCCGAGCACGCGCTCGTAGTGGACTGCGGTCTGCTCGAGATCGGCTACGGGAAAATACGGCGCGCTCCGAAGCAACTGGCGTGTTTGCTGAACCGACATGTGTCACCTCGACAACATGACCAGCAATGCGAGTGCTGAGATCAGGTTACGTGTTGGCATGCAAGCAAGTCTACTTCAGCCCTTCAATCGGAGCACCTCCTCGTAGAGACCCGTGACCTCTTTCACGCGCCGCGACCAGGAAAAGCGCGTTTCCACCAAAACGCGGCTCTTCGCGCCCCAGGATGCGAGACGATCGCGGCGGCTCATCGCCTCGCCGATGGCTTGCGCCAGCGCGTCGACATCTCTGGAGGGGACGAGGAGACCGCTCTCTCCTTCGATGATCTTGTCGGGAATCCCGCCGACGCGGGTTGCGACGACGGCCTTTCGATGGGCCATCGCCTCCAGAGTGACCATGGAGCTTCCTTCATAGAGCGTCGGGTGGACGAAGAGGTCGCACCGCTCGTAGAGCGCGTGGAGCTCATCGTCGTTCACGCGGCCCAGGAGGCGCGCGTGAGGGCGAAGACCTTCGCGCTCGATCTCCGCTTCGATGGCCCCACGTTCCGGGCCCTCCCCCACCAAGACCCAGAGGAAGTCTTTCGGAATCCGCGAGAGGGCGCGCACCAAAAAGGAGAACCCCTTGTTGTACTCGAGTCTTCCGACCGAGAGAAGCACTCGAGCCTCCGGCGGGATGCCGAGGTCCGACGGCGGGATCTCTCGATCGACCTCGGACAGATCGATGGCGTTGGGGACGAGCGCGACCTTGCGCTCGTCGACTCCGAGGTTCGAAAGAACGTCATTCTTCATGGAAGCGTCCGGGGCGAGGACGCGAGCCGCGCGGCGGGCGGCGAAGCGCGTGGCGGAGCGGAGAGGGAGGTACAGAGCGCGCTTCGCCTTCGGTGCGTGGAACTCCTCCATCCCGTGGGGATGGAGGACCAGGGGCGGGGATTTCGCGTGCGCAAGAACCGCGTAGCCAAAGGCAGCGCCGCCGTCGGCCTGAACGATGTCCGCGCGCTCGTCCGAGAGCAGCCGGCGCGCGGCGCGAAGACTCCAGGCGAGGTAGTTGGTATCGCGATCGAGGATCGCGAATCCCTTTCGCCGCGGCCACGGAATCATCCGGTAAGGCACGAAGACCGTGCCGTCGCGCCCGCGGCTCGCGCCCGAAGCGGGCGGCGCGGTGTAGAGCGTTACGTCGCATCCTTCGAGACGGAGATACTTCTCGAGGCCCGCCACGTGACGCTCGAGGCCCCCATAGCCGTGGAGGGGAAAGATCGCTCGCGAGAGAAGCGCGACTTTCATGTCTCGCAGACGCTTCGGTACAAGGTCTCGACCCGGGGCAGAACGGCCTCTTCGGAGAAAACGGCTTCGGCCCGACGTCGCGCCCCCTCGCGCAGCCGCCGAGCGAGGAGCGGGTCGTCGAGAACCCCTCGAAGAGCACGACCGAGCTCCTCGACGCCTCGCCCCAGAAGCCCGCTCTCGCCGTCGACGACGATCTCCTCGGTTCCGCCGGTCGGCTCCGCCACGATGACCGCTCCGAGAGCGATCGCATCGAGGAGGATCCGCGACAAAGGCTCCTGCCACCGCGAGGGGAATAGGAGACAGTCCGCGTGCTTGATGAGCGCGAGCACTCGGGCTTCCTCCACCCAGCCGAGGTAACGAACGTTTCCTCCTTTCGCGCGGAGATCCCCTTCTAGGCTTCCCGATCCCGCGACGAGAAGCGGAAGCTCCGCGCGAGCGGCTTCGAGAATCGGAAGGAGGCGGTCCGGGGCTTTCCCTGTCTCGAGCTTTCCCACGAACAGCAGGTAGCGTTCTGGGACAGCGGTCGGCCGTGAAGGTTCGTCCGGCTGGGACTCGACGAAATTGGGGATCACGGTCACCCGTTCGACGGGGAGTGTTCCCGCGACGTAGCGACTCACCGCGGTGACCGCGCTCGCGCTCTCGAGCACTCGCCTGCGGCTCTCGAGCTCCCGGCCGACGAGCGGTGGAAGAACGGCCGAGAGGGGCCAGAGCGAGGGCCGATGTCGCCCGATGCAGGTGACTCGCCGGGTATAGCTGCATCCCGGACAGGGCTCGGATCCCGAGAGCATGGTCGACCAGATGCAGACCGGCCAATAGTCGCGCACGGTGACGACGTTGGGAAGTCGAGGAAGCGCGCGCCTCGTGGCGCCGGCGGAAAGCCAGTGCTGCGCGTGCACCAGGTCCCAGGCTTCCTCGCCCGCGGCCACAACGACACCCCTCGCGAAGGCGCGCTCCCGCTCGCGCGCGTTTCCGAGTCTCGAAACGGGGATCAGGACCTCGGCGACTTCGACCCCCTCCCGCTCCTTTTGTCCCGAAGCCTCTCGCCTCGCTACCACCACTCGAACCCGATGGCCGCGCCGCTTCAGGGCTCGGGCCAAAGTCGCCGTCGAGCGCCCGCTCCCGCCGCCGCCCGGGGGAAACGAGTCGGTGGTCAAGAGGACGTTCATCGCTTCAGAACCAGGCTCGTGAGGATCCGCTCGAGCTGCTCGCAATGACGCTGCCAGCTGAAGTGGGCGACGACGCGCTCGCGCCCCGCTTCCCCCATGGACCGCGCTCGGACCGGGTCCACGATGAGTCTCGCGATCGCGTCGGCGAGCGCCTCTTCGTCCCCTTCCGCGACCAGGAGGCCCTCCTGCTCCGGGCGGACGACCTCGGCGAGGGGCGGAACGTCGAGGGAAACGACCGGAAGCGCCGTCGCCATGTACTCGAAGATCTTGAGCGGCGACCAGTAGAAGCCGAGCTTCATCTGCCCGAGTCGCGACGGCTGATAGGGCGCGACGCCGACCTTGGCCGCACGAAGATAGGACGGCATTTCGTCGTAGGCGACGGGACCGGTAAAGAGGACGGCGCTTTCGATCCCGAGCTTCTGCGCGAGAAGGCGGGTCTCGTCCCACGCGGGTCCGGCCCCAACGAAGAGAAAGAACGCCTCGCGGTCCCGGGAAAGCACTCTCGCCGCGGCGCGCACCAGGAGATCGGCCCCGTGCCAGGGACGAAAGCTACCGGAGAAGACGACGACTTTCGCCTTATCGGGGATCGGAAGCCGCTTCCTCGCGACGTCGGGACGGAATCGCTCGACGTTCGCCCCCCAGTGAACGCGGTGCACTTTCTCCCCGGGAACGTCCTCGGGAACGATGGAAGGAAGCGGCGTCACCAGGGCACTCGCTTTCCCCACCAGCTCTTCGCGAATGCGCAGAAGCGGCCGGAACAGGAGGGCGCGATCGAGAGCGCTCTTGAGCGATCCCGGATGGTCCTTGATGGGCGAGTTCACTTCGAGAAGCGAGGGGATACCCAGCGCGTGCGCGGCCCGGACCCCTTCGCCGCCGAAGTTGTAGTAGCGCTCCATCACCGCCTCGATGCCGAGTCTCCCGATGAGCGCCTCCACCCGGCGCCTCGCGATCCAGCGAAAAAAGCGGTGCTCGAAGGGAAGCCGGCTCGGATGGAGCTCGTAGGGCGCGACGGCGCCGTTCATGCGCCGCTCCCCCAAAAGAGCGAGAACGTGGACTTCGTGTCCGCGCGCGGCGAGCCCGCGCGCCACTTCCTCCACGTGGACCGAGCCTCCCGTCTTTCCCGGGACCCTCTGATCGGAGGCGACGTAGAGAAGCTTCACCGGTTTCAGACGGCCCGCAGGAGGAGGAAGAACGGCCCCGTCCGGATGCGCCCGAAGAGGACCACGTCGAGCTTCATGAGCTCGGAAGCGAGGCTCAGCGGAAGATGCGCCCAGCGACCGACATCGGGCTTCACCGAGCCGTGCGAGCGGCCATGACCGTGGGCGCGCGCTTCCGCTTCCCGTTTCCCCTTCGAGTAGAAGTTGTGCTCCACCAGCGGCAGCATCAGGTCCTCGATGATCGACTTGAAGAAGACGTTGTAGTACCGGATGTTCTCGGTCTCGAAGCCCGTCCGGGCAAGGAGGGCGTCGAGCTGAGCGTAGCTTCCGAGCGCGTTTTTGTGATCCGACTTCCGCTCTCGCTCGGGGGCGTTGTCGACGAGCCCCTTCGTGTCGAGGTAGCGAACGAGACGGTTGACGCCGCGCTGGAAGGCCGCGAGCTTCGAGCTCATCATCGCGTGGGAGTAGACGAAGAACTCTCCGCTCGGGCGCAGAACCCGGCGGGCCTCGGACAGCATTCGCACCACACCCTCCTCGGTGAGGTGCTCGAGGACGTCGAGAGAGTAAGCCTTGTCGAAAGACGCGTCGGCGAACGGAAGGAGACGAACGTCGCCCCGGGCGAGATCCACCGTTCGCAGGGGCTCGGCCGCGAAATGCGCGCCGGCGTCGATTCCCACGAGCTCCCCGCAGCTTGGTCTCTTGAAGAAGACGAACCGCCCGTTGCCGCAGCCGATGTCGAGGACGCGATCGCCTGGACCGGGCCTCAGCATCTTCGTCATGACGTCCATTTTTACCCGGGCGGAGAGGAAGAGCGGCCGGAGCCGGCCGGCGCGGTGATGGAACTCCTCGTCCGCATATTCCGTGAGATCGGAGAACGTGTCCGCGGGCGGCCGTAGATCCAGGTAGCCTCGATCGCCGAGCGCGGGAAACTGCCGCCCGCAGTGCGAGCACCGAAGACCGTCGCTCTCGGCTTCGAGGCTCGACGAGGCGCCGTTGCCGTTCGCGAGACAGGCGGGACAGCGGGCGATCGAGCGGAGGTACTCGGAAATCAACGGGTTCCCTCGAGGTCGTCGCGCGCCCAGAGGTAGCTTCCCACGACCGACAGGAGCCGCGGCGGCACTTCGTGAAGGTGATTGTGGACGATCTGGCTCCAGACGAGTCGCTGGCGACACATGAGCCCAAGCCCGAACTGAATCATCAGCGAGACGTTCCAGAGCATGAAGAACGACACGACCGCGGCGACCCCGAATCTCCGAATACGCGGCTCGAGAGCGGCGAATACGAAAGCCCCCCAGACGGCGAAGATCGGAGTCGCGCCGACGAAGCGCCGGGCCCCAAAAGCCCCCGCCTGCGTCCAGGAATCGACGGCCCCGGAAATATAGACCTGCGCCAGAAAGGCCGCCAGAAGCACGAGGCCTGCCACCCGCTCTTTCTTCAACATCCACAGACCGCCGGCGAAGAAGAGAAGGAGAATCGGGCTCCAGAAGAAGAGCCCATGCTCGATCGAGAACAGGACCTCGAAGAAATGGGGCGAGTACCGGATCATCTTGTCCTGGATGTGAGCAGAGGGCAAGGGTTCGCCGTTCAGGACCTGATAAACGGCGAGCTGCGGAAGAAAGACGAGGAACGCCGAGGCGCCGAAGGCAACGAGCCGCTTCAGCCGATCCCGTAAGCCGAGAACCGCGATGAGGGCGGCGGCGGCGAAGAACAAATCTTGCTCGCGGACGAGAGCCATGAGCCCCGCGGAAGCCCCCCAGACCGCCCAGCGCGAAACCCCGCCGGAGGCGGCCCAGGGCCAGAGCGAGAAGAAGACGGCGACGGCGAAGAGTGACGCGGCGTGGCTCATCCCTGGAGCGACGTACATGTAGTAGGCGACGGGCGTCCCCCACCACAAGGCGACGACGGCGGCCAAAGACGCGAAGGGTGTCGCGTATCTTCGAGCGAGACGGTAGCAAAGGAAAAGACCGATGGCGGCGTAGAGGGCGGAGGCGATCGCAACCGCCGTACGATAGGGCTGCGACATCCCGTCCTCCGATCCGACGACGAGATGAGCCGCGAGGTAGAACGGCGACCAGAGGAGCGCGGTTCCGATCGGGCCGAAGTTGAGCTTCAAGCCCGTCGCCGTCGAGCGGTCGAGAAACGTCTCCTTGAATCCCGCGCGCCCTTCCGGGTCTTCGTTATAGAAGACGGTGTACTCGTCCGCGAAGTCGAGATCGTGGTCGAGGACGAGCGAGGGCAGATAGGAAAAGTACTCGACGGCATCGGACTCCGCGATGCGGGGGGTGACGAGGGGAACGGACGCGAGGAGCAGGAGCGCGAGCGCGAGCGCGGTTCTTTCGCGAAAGAAGGACACGGGCGTCAGGGCTTCGACTTCCTCAAGAGGAGCTCGAGGTTGCTGATGACGACGTTCTGGGTGAAGGAGTTCTCCTCGAGGAACCGGCGGAGCGGCGAAGGGAGGTTCCGGGTGAAGAACCCGCTCACGTGGCGCTCCTCGCGCACGAGCTCGAAGCCGGCCTTCTCGAGCCAGCGATGGACGCGGGTCACAGTCACTTTCTGGATGAGGTCGTCTTCCTTGATTTCGCCGCGCTCCGCCTTGAGCTTGAAGGTGTTCGACTCCCGCGGCTCTTTGAGCCACTGAGGCCGCTTGCGCGCGATGGCGAAATTGAGCCGGAACGCCCAGCTTCGGGGAAGCAGGAGATGGATGGGAATGGGGACCCGAAGCCTCGAGAGGTGGGAGCCGGCGAAGCTCAAGTAGGGGGGCGTCTGGAGGAAGAGAATCCCGCCGCTCCGAAGAACCCGGTGGCACTCTTCGAGGTAGCGCTCCCCCGATTCGACGTGCTCCAGAACCGAGTGCGAGAGAACGAGGTCGAAGCTCGCGCTCTCGAACGGAAGCGCCGTCCCATCACCCTGGACGAAGGCCGCGTTTCGAATTCCCCGCTCGGAAGCGAGCTTTCTTCCCGCGTCTCCGAACTTGTTCTTGATGTCGAGCCCTACCGCAAGCTCACACTCTTCAGCGAAAGAGACGGCGATTCCTCCCGACCCGCAGCCGGCGTCGAGCACTCTCCCCTGAACGGGCACTTCCTCCCACTCAAGGCGCTTCAGGATCTTGGCGCTCCGGTAGTACTCGAAGAGCGCGTAGTGATACTCCGAACGGAAGCGGATGTCCGCGTGACTGCGAATGGCCTCCTCGTCAATCTGCCGCAAGGCCGTCTCCGTGAATCGCGCTGCGATAGATCGCGAGATAGGTCTCGACGGCCGCTTTCGGACGGAGCTCGATCTCGATCCGCTCCCGGGTCTTCGCCGAGGACGCGCTTCCCCGGGAGAGCGCGGTCACAACGGCCCGGGCGAGGGGCTCGATCTGCTCCCTCGGCACGAGGTCCACATCCTCGGGAAATAGACCCTGAAGCTCGATTCCCCCCGGATGATCGGCCGAGACCACGCGTAGGCCGGAGGCGAGGGCCTCGGCCGCGACAGTGGGAAAGGCCTCGAGCCTCGAGGGAAGGACGAAGAGATCGGACGCATGGTAGTAGCGCGGGAGCTCCCGGTTGTCGACGAGACCGAGAAGCGTGACCGCTCTCGCGAGACCGAGACTCCCGACGCGTTCCTCCAGGTCCTTACGCGCCTCGCCCTCGCCAGCGATGAAAAGCTTCGCCTTCGGGTGAAGGCGCAGGATCTCGGGCATCGCCTCGACGAGAAACGTCTGGCCGGCGAGAGGGTGAAGGCGCTTCACGTTGAGGAGCACCGGGCCGTCCTCGAGCCCGAGCGCTCGCCGGGCTCGTCTCTTCTCGTCGGGAGTCGGCGGTTGGAAGCGCTCGTCGACCGGGGGATACACCACGACGGGCTTCCTCGGCACGACACCGAGCTCGAGGGAGCGCTCCAGGAGGAGGCGGCTGTAGTAAGTCACCGTCGCGGCACTCTCGTTCATCCACAGGAAGGGATCGAGAGCCCGTTTTCGGTAGTGCCAGATCTCGGTTCCGTAGTGCGTGAGGATGAAGGGGAGCCCGCGCCGGTGCGCCAGAAAGGCCGCCGCCTGGTTCATGAACGTGTTGCTGTGGACGTGCACCACGTCCGCGCCCTCGAAGAAGGCTCGCGACTCGCGCCATACGGAAATGCCGGTCTCGATCGAAGAGAGCCGCAGCGTCCGGGCGAGGCCGTTTCTGGGCCGGCGGATGTAGCGAACGTCCCCTTGCCGCGGCTGTCCCTCGAGGGGCTCGAAGGAGAGAAGGCGCACCTCGTGTCCCTCGCAGGAGAGCCCCTCGCGCAGAAGTTGTGGAAGGAGCGCATTCGCCGCCTGGTCCGGCGGGAGGTGGGGCGTCACCATGCAGACGATCAGTGCCAGCTCTCCCGAAACTCGCGAAACGTCGACCCCGTTGCGCCGTGCTCAACGAGGAACGCGAGAAGTGATTCGAGGTCCCGGTAGAAGCGCCCGACGTCGTCTTTCGTTCGGTTGTAAGGGCTCGCGCCCGGGAGGAGCTCGCTCGAGTGAAAGATGATGTTCGCCGGGGCCCGGCCTTGCTCGAGGATGCGCCGGGCGAGAAGTTTCATGTCGGAGTCCTTCGAGTACGACGGCCGGAGCCAGATGGGTCGGGCGACGCCGAGGAGGCGGAGAGCCCGGCGGAAGTGGTACGCGGAAGAGACGTCGGCGTAGGCCGTCTGGAGCCAGAGCGGCCATTCTCGATCGAGGGCGCTCGTCACCGGAATCTCGAGAAGACGGCTCGAGCCTGCTTTCCGAGGGTCGTCCACGCTCACGAAATAAGGAGCGAGGGGCGCCCCCCCGAAAGACGGTCCGCCTTTTCGCGTCTCGTTGAAGAACGGGTCGACGCTCGAGTCGACGAGATAGCCGAGCTCCTCCAGGATCGGCACCTGCCAGCCGGCGAAGCCGTTGCGGCCGGCGCGGTACGAGACCGGCGCCTCGCCGGTGATGCCGGCGACGGCTTCGGTCAGTCGGAGGAGCTGCTCGCGGAAGTGCGCGGGAGCCAAGTTCAAAGGATAGAGATGGTCCTCCACTACGGGCGGTGTCGACCACGGATGGTGATGGCTCGCGATCTCCGCCCGGCCGGTCGAAGCGAGCTCGCGGAGGACTTTCTTCGCCCGATCGGACGCGGCCATCTCGTAGGTGACGAGATAGGTCGGCCTCACGCCGAAGCGATCGCAGAGCGCCTGAAGGTGCGGAAGCGTGTGGACGTTGTCGACCGTGAGCCGCATCCTTCCGGCGGCAGTCCACTGATCGTCGGCCTCGGTATCGACTCCGAGAAGGATTCGGGTCATCGTCAGAGCTCGCGGTCCTGGTCGGAGTCGCCGAAGGTTACGTGCCAGCGGGAGGTATCGCGGAAAAACCTCTCGTCGACGCCTTTTTTGATCCGTACGCAGAACTGCATCGGGCTCGAGATGAGGAGGAACCCCTTCGCAAGGAGCCTTCCGGCGATGCGCCGATCGTAAGTAAACGACTGCAGCCTTGCGGCGGAAGCCCCGCGGGAGTAGTCGATGGCCCGGTCGAGGAGAGCACCCAGGGTCTCCTCGTCTTCGGGATCCGCCAAGAGATCCACCACGAGAGCGAGGCGCACGCTGTTTCGGACGGCGGTGCGAAGGACCACGTAACCGGTCAGCTCGCCCTCCGGCCCGCGCCGCGCTTCGAAAACGTCATAGCGAACGTGAGGCGGCTTCCGGTACTTCCATTGAAGGTAGTGCTGCTTGCGCTCGGCGACAAAATCGAATTTGGGTGAAGCCTTCTCCCAAAGAACGTCGTACTCGGGTCCGAACTCTCCTTCGAGGGGGGCGACGCTGACGGAGCTTCCTCGTGTGGGCCGGGTCGGAAACGCGAGCCAGAGCCCGACGCGAAGGAGAGGGGCGACGAGCGTCGCGAGCGCGCGCGGAAGCCTCCGCGAAAGGAGCGCTTTCGGGTCCAGCACCTTCGAATAGCAAGGGACCGGGCCGACATCCTCCCACCGGAGCTTCCGGAAGAGCGTGTACGACTGAAGCGAGAGGCCGAGGCCGAGTGACGCCTCGACCTGCTGGTCCCAGTAGAGGAACAGGCGCGAGCCGATGCCCTTTCTCTGGAGGTTCGGCCGCACCATGACGTCCATGCCCCAGGACCCGCGAAGGATGCGACCCTTCACCAGGAGCCGGACGGGCATCGTCGCGTACTGTCCGAGGACGACGCCATCCTCCCTCGCGACCCAGATCTCCGGGCCCTCGGGCGGACAGTGGGGGTTCTCCTCGTACTGCCACCGGAAGCGCGCCCGGTTCCGTTCCGCGGCCTCCGGGCCGAAGACCTCGGCGTACATCGATTCGAGGGGTTCCCGATCCGCCTCGGAACGACGATGAATTTCGACCGTTTTGGGGGCGCGGCTTTCTGCCGTGGGGCTTGTCAACATGGCTCGAAAGAAGAAGGATCGTAGCACGAGCGCCCCACGCGCGGAGCCCGCCCGCCTTTGCCCGCTCAGTCAGAGACGGGCATCACGATCGCGAGAATAATGTAGACCAGGATTCCCGGAAAGGCGGCGGAGCAGATCGAGACCAGAACGTAGACCACCCGAAACAGGGTCGAATCCCACCCCAGCCAGCGGGCAATGCCACCACAGACCCCGAAGAGCATCTTGTCGCTTTTGGAGCGGGTCAAAGGTTTTCCGTTCATGGCGTCCTCATTCTGCCGTAACCGCCCCAGTACGACAAGCCACGACAACCCCGCTTGAACCGGTGGAGCCGATGAACTACTCTCCCGCGTCATGGGCTGTCTCGTCGGCTGCCTCGGGCTCCTCTTTCCGCGGCTGGCTCTTTTCCTCGTCTTCCTCTTCAGCAACTACCTCGGCCGCGCATACGAGACGAACTACTGGCCCTTCCTCGGCTTTCTCTTCATGCCCTTGACCACGCTGGCTTATGCCTGGGCGGTGAACACCAACGAGACGGTGACCGGGATTTACCTCGTCGTGGTGGTGATTGCGGCCATCATCGACCTCGGCCTCACGGGCAAAGGCGCCCACGAGGGAAAGAAGAGCTGGGGTTAGAACAAGTACGGCAAGACCGGAAGCCCCGAGACCACGGAAGCGACGATGGAAAGCGCGGTCGCGGCGAGGCAAATCACGGCGATGAGAAGGTGATCGCCGCGCTCGGGCGCCAGTGGATCGAGGAACCGCGCCGTGACGTACCCGCCGACGAAACCCCCGAGATGGGCTTGGTTGTCGATTCCCGGCATCACCAGCCCGAAGAGCGCGAACCCGATCGCGTAGCCAACCATCTGCTCGCGGATGACCCGGCTTCCCGTCCGTTTGCTGTAATAAAGAAGGGCTCCCAGAAGCCCAAAGATCGGAGCCGAGGCGCCGAGGGTGAGAGGAGCTCCGCCGAGGCCGAGGAATCCAAAGACCCGCCCCAGCGGAATCCAGGGAAGAAACTCGTAGACCACGCTGCTGAAGAGAAATCCGGTGATCGACGAGATGGTGTAGATGATGACCATCCGCCCGGGGCCGTAGAGCTCCGCGGTCGCGGGAGCGAAGCTCCTCACGACGCTCATGTTGAACAAGATGTGAAGAATGCCTCCGTGAAGCCAGCCCGCGCTCAAGAGGGTCCACCAGCGGCCGAGCTCGAAAACCGGGATCTGACCGCTGGCCCCGAAGAGAAAGAGCGCTTTCGTGCTGGGGCTCATGAAGCTGAAGAGCCCGCCGCTCTGGATGCCCTCGGGGTCGATGAGGAGGGTCGCGATGTAGAGAGCGATCGAGCCTCCGATGACGAGCTTGACGAAGCCGAAATCGCGTCCAAGAGCGCGGATGGCCGCGGCGAACCCGAACATGCCGGGGTAGCGCCGTCCGCAGTGAAAGCACTGCGGATCGTTGACGCCGACGAGATTGCCGCAGGAAGGACAGAGGACCGAGCCCTGGGTCTGACGCTGGAACAATGAAACCTCGAGGCATTGTAGCGAAACCGACCGCGAGAAACACGGTCCTCGTCGCCGCGGCAGTCCTCGAGCGCGAAGGCAAGATTCTGGCGGCGAGAAGAAAGAAGGGCTCGCACCTCGAAGGACATTGGGAGTTCCCGGGGGGAAAGCTCGAGCCCGACGAGTCGCCGGAGGACTGTCTCGTTCGGGAGCTGGCCGAGGAGATCGGTGTTCGCGTCAGTCCACGAGGAATCCTCCAGGTCGTCTTTCACCGGTATCCCGAGAAGAGCGTTCTCCTCCTCTTCTACCGTTGCGATCTTCTCGAGGGTGAGCCTCGGCCGATCGAGTGCGACGAGGTCCGCTGGGTCGCTCTCGCGGACCTACCGTCTCTCGATTGGGCCCCTGCCGACGTCCCCTTCGTCCGCAGGCTTGCGGAGTCGGCGCGGTAGGAGCGGGCTCAGGCGGGCGAGTACCTCGTAGGCGATGGTGCCGATCGATTCGGCGATCTCTTCGGCGGTGATGGATGCCCCGCCCTGCTCGCCGATGAGAACGATTTCATCGCCCTCGCGCGCGGAAACCTCGGTGACGTCCACCATGAACATGTTCATTGCGACGCGGCCCACGATCGGAGCGCGTTTGCCACCGACCAGCACGCCACCTCGATTCGAGAGCCTACGATCGTAGCCGTCGTAGTAGCCCACGGGCACGACTGCGATTCGCCGTTCCATGGGTGCTCGATAGGTCACGTCGTAGCCGACGGTCCCTCCCGGGGGCACGGTCTTCACCTGTGCCACACGGCTCTTCCAGGCGAGCACCGGGGAGAGCGAGCCCGCGCTTCCCGCCGCGCGACGGGTCGCGGGCGAAGGCCAGATGCCGTAGAGCCCGATCCCGACCCGGGCGATTCCGAGCGAGTCCTGGGAATGGAGGAGTGCCCCCGCGGTGGGGAACGCATGCACCAAGAGAGACTCTTTGAAAATCGCGACCGCCTCTCGAAGCGTTTCGATCTGTTTCTGGTAGAACGTGGATTCGGGATCTTCGACGTCCGCGAAGTGGGTGTACACGCCTTCGATCGCAAGACCGTCGAGACCCTCGACCAGACTCACGACCTCCCGGGGGTCGACGCCGAGACGGTTCAGTCCCGTTTCGACCTTCAGGTGAACGCCAGCGGGCCTATTCTGCCCCTTCGCCGCCTTCGAGAGCGCCTCGGCCACGTCCCGGCGAAACAGGACCTGACGGAAACCGCCGGAGACGATCCGCTCGGCATCCGCTGGCTCGGTGTGGCCCATAATGAGGATCGGCTCCGATATTCCCACCGACGAGAGCTCTTCGGCCTCGTCGAGCGAGTCGACGCCGAACCAATCCACGTCGCTCCGCAGTAGAGGTGCTGTGAGGCGCGCGCCGTGGCCGTAGGCGTTCGCCTTGACGACGGCCATGAGCTTCGTCTCGCTTCCGAGGATTCCCCGGAAGAGCCGGACGTTCTCGTGAAGACGCCGCGCATCGATCTCGATCCAGGAGTGGCCCAACGATATTCCTCAGTGGTAGCGGTAGACCATGCACTCGAAGAGCGTTCGAATCCCGACGAAGCCCATGTAGGCGAGGGCGGCGAACGCCGCCGCTTTCCCGAAAGCGCTCCGGCTGAACGCACGCGACAGGTACAGTCCCGAGAAAAGCGCGAGTAAAGGAATCGCCTGGAGCCAGTAACGGATCTCGAGCCCGGTCCAGAGGTCTACGGCGAAGAAGAAGAGCGTCGTTGCGAGCCATCCGGAGGCCAGGGTGGAGAAGCCGCCCGCCAGGGGCTGCCGGATAGAGATGAGGCTTCCCAGAAACGCCGTCGCGACGAAGACCCAGCCGAGCTGCTCGCCGAGGAGGAGGAGAGCGAGCCCGTTCGCTCCGTCCACACCCGGACTCCCCGAGAGCGCCCGCGGAAGCTGGCTCGTGAAGAGCTCGAGATACCCAAGGTAGTAGATTCCCGCGAGAAGGAAGCTCGCGAGGAACGCGCCGGTCAGGAGCGCCCGCAGGTCTTTCACCGGCTTCGGCGTCATCCACAGAAGGACGAGCCAGAGCGGCCAGAGAACGACGCCCTCGAGGAGCATGCCGAAGTGGGCGGTGAGCGCCAGGAGGGTCGAAACACCCGTCCCGGTGACGGCGCTCACCACCAGGAACGTGAAGGCACAGGTGAGCATCGATACCGCAAAAAGGTTCGTGAAGTTCCCCGCCGAGAACGAGAGTGCGTTCATCGGGACCAGCTGGTAGAGGACGGCGGCGGTAGCACCAGCCCGGAAATCGTCGAAACATCGCCATCCGAGGAACATCAGAAGCCCCGAGACGAGCACGTCGAAGAGCCCGGTCGTGATCTCAAGCGCTGGAACGAGGTCCATTCCAACCTTCGCGAGGGGCGCGGTCACGGCGAACAGAGCGACGGGGTACGGGATGCGGAACGGGGGCTGGTGCTGGGTCACCGACGTCGGGTGCCAGTTCCCGTGCAGGAGCGCGCCCATCCGGTTCGCCTGGAAATCGGCGTCGGAGCTGAGCATCAACGGGTAGGAGAGCGCGCTCATCTTTACCAGGAGGAGAAGGGCGAGGAGCGCCGTCGCCAGTGTCCGCTCGCTCGGGTGGAGCCATCCGAGGCGGTTCAGAACCCCTCGGAGCAGTGCCGCGGCAGCGAGAGTCGACACGGTGAGAAGGGCGACGTCCCGGGGGTAGGTCGAGAAGCGAACGGCCTCCCGGCCAAGGAGGTACACGAAGGGGACGGTGAGCACCACCGCGGCCAGAACCGCGATCGGAAACGAAAGGCCGGAGGCGAGACCCGCGGCGAGGAGCAGAATCGCCGAGAGCGACATCCAGAGGGCGGGTTCTTCGAAGGAAGGGATCTCATCCGGGAGCTTCAACCGGATGCCGAGCACCTGCACTCCGAGCTTGCGGCCGCCCCCGGCCTCGAACGTCTCCGATTCGATCCCGATCCTGAGGCGAGACGAGCTCGAAGGAAGCCGGAAGTGATAGGTGACGACACCAGGGAGCGCCGCCGCACGGTGGACCGTTACTCCGTTCGCGTTGAACGCGAGGCTCGGAAGGGGCTCTCCCTCCGGCCGGATCGTCCTCAAACGGACTTCTGCTTCACTCGTTCCCTTCGTCGGCAGATGTCGGAGCTCGACGTAGGAGGCGTCGTCCGTCCAGCGGAAGTACTTCCCTTCCGTCCCCTCCCTCGGAGGAAACCCGTCGACGAACGCACCCTCGTAGCCTCGCTCGAAGTCGATGAGGATGGCCCCGCCTCTCCGATAGACCAACGAGGTCGTGGCGAAGGCGAAGGCGCCTACCGCCGCGGCCACGATCAGCGATCTTCGAGAGACCATATTTCGATGAGCGGTCCTTTGTGAGCGAGAGCGGGGCCAGGAGGCCAGTCTTCGTTGTCGAGGTAAGGAGTCGTCGAGCCGCCGCGGAAGGGGGATATCCGCGTCAGGAGTCTCCCTTCCGCCTCGCTTCGCCGAAAGAGAGCCGCGAGCGAAGGCGGCGGTGGAATCGGTGGGCGGCGGAGGACGACCGTGGTGACCTCGCGGGTGCGAAGAGGATCGAGACCCGACAAGAGCTCCTCGTAGCCCACGTAGATCCGGTTGAGCTCGTCTCCCTTGCCAAGATAGACGAGGCGAAAGGACTTTCCCTCCCCTTCGGCGACCCGGAGAAGATGCGCATACTTGCCTCGCCGGTCGAGCTCCGAAAGGGCCTCGTTCGCTTCGAGGCTCTCGCGAAAGTTCTCCTTCGACTGGGGCAGCGGCACAGAGTAGGACTGCAGGGCCACCGTCGTCCCCGATGGCAGGTTCTCGACGGCCCACTCCCGCGCGAGGGTGCGGGTGTCGTCAGCGGCGAAGAGCCGATCGACCTGGAGCGCGTAGAACAGGGGCTGCAGGGCAGCGGTGAGCGCGAGACCCGCCGCGGCTTTCGCGCCGAACCGCGCTCCGGCGGCCTCGACCGCGAGGCCGGCGGCGCCCGCGAGGCAGGGAAGGATCGGGTTCAGATAGCGCCCCGCGAAAAACGTGTAGGAGATGAACGCGAGGAACATCAGAGGAAACGCCGCCCAGAGGACGAGGCTTCGCGCGCTTCGTCGGGCCATCAGAAAGAACCCGGTGACGACAAGCGCCAAAAGGATGTATCCCAGGCCCTGCTCGAGGAGAAACTCCAGGTAGAGGCCGAGGCTCGGGAACAGCGCGGCCCCCGCCGTAAGGCTCCTGTCGACGACCACCTGACGGTTCGCGCGAATGTGCTCGAGGGTCGTCGGAAGGCGCAGGATCACGAAGGGCGAAAGGAGGAAGAACGTCGCCGCGGAGGTCGCTCCCGCGACCACGACGCGCGAGAAGCCCTCGCGGCCTCGATACGCCAGGTGACAGAGAACGAAGGCGGGGGCCAGGAAGATCAGGTAGTAGTGAGTGGCGAACGCGATTCCGAGAACAACTCCCGCGAGGAGATGATCGGAGAGACTCTTTCGCGAGATCGCACGGTCCGCGGCCCAGAGGAAGGCGACGACGAGAAATCCCGCGGGCACGTCGTGCTTCAGGTAGTGCGAGTCGCGCACGTGGAAGTAGGCGACGCCGGTGAAGAACGCCGCCGCCCGGCCGGCGATCCTCCCGAAATGCTTCGACACCAGCCGGTCAAGAAGAACGATCGTCGCGAGAGCGAGAAGGACGATGGCCAGCCGTCCCGCAAGGTAGAAATCCGTCGGGTCCTCGAAGAACCGGGCCTCGAACGCGGAGAGATTGTCGTAGCGTCCGAGTATCCGCCCGACGACGAAGACACCGCCCATCACCGCGAACAGGAAGTAGAAGAACAAGCTCGGGTAGAGGTAGTACTCGGGGTCGAGACTTCGCGCGACCGAGAGCGCCCTCGCCATGATGTTGGCTTCATCGGGGTTGTAGATGAAGGGCAGGCCGTGCCCGATGCCATAGAGTCGGAGGGCGGCGGCCAGGAGGAGGATGGCGAGAATCCACCCTCGGTCTCGAAAGGGAGGCATCAGCTCGTGCCGTTCCAACTATCTTCTCCGAGAGCCAATGTCGTTGATAGACAGCGGCGGCCTGGCCAAGGCGACGACCTTTCTAGTCGAATCGAGTTGGAACGGCACTCGTCGACAGATGCTCGATCACCCGCTCGAGAATCCTCTCGAGGCTCACCGTGGGCCGGAAGCCCAAGAGCTTCTCGATCTTGCCGGTGTCGGGAATGCGCCGGGGCATGTCCTCGAAGCCTTCCTCGTAGGCCTTCTCGTAGGGAACGAAGACGATCTCGGACGCGCTCTTGGTCTTTGCCTTCACCTTCTTCGCGAGATCGAGGATGCTGATTTCCTGCTGCGAGCCGACGTTGAAGACCTCGCCTATGGCGCCGGGGTGGTCGATCAGGCCCATGAGCGCGCGCACCACGTCGGAGACGTCGGTGAAGCAGCGTCTCTGGCTTCCGTCGCCGTGAACGGTGATGGGCGCCCCCGCGAGCGCCTGCCGTACGAAGTTCGGGATCACCATCCCGTACCGACCCGTCTGCCGCGGGCCCACGGTATTGAAGAGCCGCACCACAGTCACCGGGAGCTTCTTTTCTTTGTAGTAGGCGAGGGCAAGAAACTCATCGATGGCTTTGGAGCAGGCGTAGCTCCAGCGTCCCTTGGTCGTCGGCCCCATGACCAGGTCCGAATCCTCGCGGAACGGGAACTCCACGCTCTTGCCATAGACCTCGGAGGTCGATGCCAGAAGCACCCGCTTCTTCTTCTTGTTCGCGAGCTTCAGCACGGTCTCCGTCCCGTGGACGTTGGTCTCGATGGTATGCACCGGGCTTTCCACGATGAGGCGCACTCCCACCGCCGCCGCGAGGTGCACCACCACGTCGACCCGGTCGACGTGCTCGGCGGTCGAGGGCTCGTTCATCACGGTATCGATGGTGTAGCGGAACCCATTGGCGCCTTTGAGGTGCTCGATGTTGTCGATGCTCCCGGTAGAGAGATCGTCGAGGACGTAGACCTCGTCGCCGCGCTCGAGGAGCGCTTCCGACAAGTGGGATCCGATGAACCCGGCGCCTCCGGTGATGAGGACCTTCATTGCCTTCGACCTCCGTTCGCGGGACCCCGCCCCTCGGCTTTCTTGATGACACCGGCGACGTTCGCGGCGCCTCCGGGCTCGACGAGCTTCGCGCCGGCCTCACTCATCTTCCGCCGCCGGGCGCGGTCGCTCAGGAGCTCCGCCGTCTTCGCGCGAATGACGTCTTCGCCAACTTCCGTCCCGAGACCGAGGTGCAGGATGCTGCCGTCGCGCGCGAACCTCCGCATGCGCGCTTCTTCCTTCGCGTTCTGACAGAGCACCAACCCCGGGCGGCCGAGGGCCGCGATCTCGAAGACCGTCATTCCGCCGGAGCAGAGTACCAGGTCCGCTTCCACCAGGATATCCGCCATGTGTTCCACGTGGCTCAGGATCCGCGGCCTATCGAGAAGGCGCTTCAGGAGCTCGTCGAGCTCCGCTCGATGACTGAAGGCCGGCCCCAGCACCGCGGTTAACTCGAGGTCTCGGATCGTTCCCGTGAGCGGCGCCAGAGCGGACAACGCCTTGAGGGTGAGCTTCTGGGGATCGCTCCCCCCGAAGGAAAGCACGACGCGGCGTCCTCGCTCGGCGATATCGGTGCTTCGTTTCTGGAACGCCTCGCGCAGGATGGCGAAGGCCGGGCCGGCGTGGTAGTCCTCGAGCTCCACTTGCTCTTCCGCGAGCGCGGCGATGATGATCGCGGCCATCTCCTGCGGCCTTTCGATGTCCGCGAGAGTGTCGACGAAATGGATCGTCGATGCTCCCAGCGTCGCCAGCGATTTGAGATAGGAGTCTTCCAGGAACGGAAGGTCGTTCACGATGATGTTGGGGGAGTAGTCCCGGATCGCGGGGAGGGCACTGGCGTCGTTCTCGGGGAGCACCCTGACCTGATATCCCTCGCGCGAGACGTGCTGGACGCCCTCCGGGCGGTCGGCCCGCATCAGAAAGCAAATGTCCGCGGTGCGAGAGATTTCCGAGAACGCCCTGGCCGCCGCCAGGCTCCGGTAGACGTGGCCCATCCCCATCTGGGCCCCGCCGTCGACGCGAAAGAGCACCCGCGGCAGGTGAACCAACCTTTCCGCGAGCCAGAAGTCGTAGATGTCGTGGACGGTGAGCGCGGACATCTTGTCCATGAGCACGTGGCCTACCTTCGTTCCCAGCCTTTCCTCGGAATCGAGAACGTCCCGGCGCATGACGCGGATGGCTCCGTCTTCTTGATAGAGGGGCTCGAGGTCCTCGCGGCGGCCCGCGTGCTCGTATGCCGATTCGAGTTTTCCCCCGGACATACGCCACGTCAAAGAGCGGAGCTCTTTGAGTGAGATGACCGCGTCCAGGTTCTTCTCACGGAGGATCTCGATGGCCTCATCGATCTGCCGGCCGGTGCGAAACGGCGACGTGGCCTGGAGGGTCACGACCACGTCGAAGCGGGACTTCTCCTGGTCTTCGACGAACGTGACCGCGTGCCGCACGATCGCCTTGAGCTCGGCAGAATCGGAGGCGAGCTCCAGAGGACGCCGGAACGGCACCTGGGCGCCGTACTCCTTCGCCACCTGCGCCACCTGGTCGTCGTCCGTCGAAACCACCAGCGTATGCGGGTATCGACTCTTCCCGGCCTCGACCAGGGTATGGGCGATCAACGGAAGTCCTCCCAGCCTCTTGATGTTGAGATACGGAACCTCGCGGTCACCGCCCCGGGCGGGAACCACGAAAATGACTCTCATCAGATCATGCTCCACTCGAGGACGGTGTCCTCGGGGATCTCGACTTTCGCCGTGCGCCCGACAACGACTTCCACGTGCTTGGGATAGATGCCGGTGCCGGGACGCTTGAACGTCAGCATGTCGCGGGTGATCGGGGTCCCCCGCGGGATGAGCGTCTTCGAGACGATGCTCCGGCGGGCGAACTTGTATGCCTGGGATTCGGCCTCGACCGGCCCTTTGAGGTAGCGTCCCATGGCCTTCTCGATGGTGCGGATGCCCGAGACCATCTCTTTGAGATCCCGCGGGTCGACCGAGAGGTAGTGGTCGCGACTACCCGGGAGAGACTTATCGACGGTGTAGTGCTTTTCGACCGCGACCGCGCCGAGAGCCACCGCCGCCTGGGGGACGGCGATGCCGAGGGTGTGGTCGGAGATCCCGACGGGAATGTCGGGGAACGCCGCCTTCATGTGGAGCATCATTCTCAAGTTCGCGTTCTCGGGAGCGCAGGGGTACTGGAGGGTGCAGTGGAGGAGGACGAGCTGGTCGTTCCCCGTCCCGCGCACCACTGAAACCGCTTCTCCGATCTCGGCGATGGTGGCGAGACCGGTCGAGAGGATGACGGGCTTGCCCTTGCAAGCCGCTCTCTCGAGGAGCGGATAGTCGGTGAGATCGGCGGAAGCGATCTTGAACCCCGGAGCGCCGAGCTCGTCGAGCATGTCGACCGCCTCGTCGTCGAACGGGGCGGAAAAGCACAGGATTCCCTGCTCTTTCGCGTATCGGAAGAGCTCTCGGTGCTCTTCGGGACCGAAGGAGTCGAGCTTCTTGAAGGTGTCGAACTGGCTCCCATTGGGATCGTCGGGCTCGACCCAGTAGCGGGGCGCGGTCTTCGTCGAGATCTTCCCCGCCTTGTAGCTCTGGAACTTGATGGCATCGGCTCCGGCGGAGGCCGCTTCGCGGATGAGAGCGCGGCCCAGGTCGAGGTCGCCGTTATGGTTCACGCCCGCCTCGGCGATGACGAACGCGGGATGGCCCTCGCCGATGAGCCGTCCTCCGAAGTCTACTGGTTTCATTACGTTCCTCAGTGCTCGCTCCGACCCCACCCCCGGGAGCTCGATCGTGTCGCCGGCGCATCTTCACTTGGCGCGCCGGGCTCGCTCCGCTCGCGCAGCGTGCGGCTGGATTCTCCAGCACCCTGCTCGTGTTCCGGGCTGGTTTCGTCGAGAGCGACCGATCTCACGTTGACCTTGCTCGCCTGGATGTGCGCGTTGATCGTGGCGAGCTCGGGCTCGGAATCGAGAAGCCGAATGGCTTCGATCGTCTGGAGAACTCTTCCCGGTCGATAGAGTGTATCGAAGATGCGCTCCATGAGCATCACGTCCTCGGGCTCGTCCACCGTGAGCCGGTACTCCGGTCGATAGAGCTCCAGGGGAAGCTCGGCGCGCTCGATGCGAAACCTCTCCGGGTTCTCCTTGATATAGAGGGTGACGAGCTCGGAGCGGTGCTTGTCCTCCCCTTCTCGGTGGCTCGTCTCGAGAGCCCGCCTCGAGATCACCTCGGAGAGGATCCCCATCAAGAGCGCGTCCCCCGGGACGTAGGTGTAGTCCGCGTCGACCTCGAGCTGGCGCCGGGAGAGGCTATCGATGAGGGGAAGGTCCGTCAGCGGGTTGTCGCCGGTTACGCGGACCACGTGCTCGGCCTCCCACCTCTGCGCGACCTCGAGATAGCGGCCGAGGACGTCTTCTTCGTCTCCCCTGAAGGACGCGACCCCGAGCCCTTCCGCGAGATCGACGAGAACGTCGTTCGCGGGATCGCCGGACGTCGCGAGCACCACGCGCGAAGGGCCGCCGAGGGACGACACCCGCTCGAGCAGGTGCTCGAGAAGCGGCTTTCCCGCGAGAGGCGCAATGGCCTTTCCCGGGCACCGCGACGATCGCATCCGCGCGGAGACGACGATCAGGACCGAGCTATTCAAACAGGTCCTCGGACAGTGGCTCCCAGGGAGCGATGTCCCGACGGGGCTTTCGCCCCAGGAGACGCGGCAGGTCGTAGGGAGGAACTCCGGTCTCACAGCGGAGGAGCGCGAGCTTGTCCCTCGTCAGGGGCTCTCCCTTCTTGAGCTCGACGCGGCTCAGGATCGCGCGGCGCATGAGGCGGTGGTAGCGGGAAGCACTCGCTCCCGACGGAAGCTTCGGGCTTCCGAGCGCCTTCTCCGACTCGCGAATCAGCTCCACCATCGATGCGAAGGTAGGTTTCTCGAGAGCGGACTCGTAGTCGAAGCCCTTGGCCGTTCGGTCGAGGGTGATGTGCTTTTCGACGAGGTCCGCTCCGAACGCGACCGCCAGCGCCGGGAGGGTGACCGCCATGGCGGAGCCGCCGTCGACGTGATCGAGAAAGCCGACGGGCAGCCCGAAGGTGCTCTTCAAGGTCTCGATGAAACGGAGGTGCGAGTCCTCGATGCGCGTCGGGAAGTTCTGGACGCCGTGGAGAAGCATGAGCCGGTCGTTCCCCTCGGTGCGCGCGACCTCGATCGCGGCTTCGACAGCCCCCAGGCCCGAGCCGCCGGTCGCGAGGAGAAGGGGCTTCCCCGTCGCCGCGACGGCACGGATGAACTCCGGATTCTCGATGTCGGTCGAGTGGATCTTGTAGGCGGCGAGCTCGTGGCGCTCGGCGAGCTCCAGGCTCTCGCGGTCGAAGAGCTCACCGAAGAGCGCGAGCCCGAGACCGCGGCTTTCTCTCAGGACTTGATCCCAGTCCTCGAGCGAGAGCTCGATCTGCTCGAACGTCGAGTACCTCGGGTCGTTCGGGGCGATGAGGTCTCCCGCGCGGAAGAGCTGGAACTTGACCCCGTCGGCCCCAGCCGCCTGCGCCTGTTTCGCCAGGGCGAGCGCCTGGACCGCCTCTCCCTGGTGAGCCGAGGCCACTTCGGCGAGAACGAAGGCGGGGGCGTTCTCGCCCACCTCGCGACCGGCGATCGAAATCGTGCTCATGGGTTTTCGCTCTTGCCCTGGTTCAGAATGCACTCCACGATCCGCTCCGTCGAGCGTCCGTCGGCTCCGAAGGCGAACGCCCGGATGTACTCCTTGCGCTTCGTCTCGAGAGAGCGCGCGATCTCGGAGTCGAACAGCAGGGTTTCGAGCGCTTTCGCAATCGACTCCCCTCGCCGGACGCCGAGCGCCACCCCGCGGTCCACCAGAGGACCGAGGTTGCCGGGGAGGTTCAGTACCAGGACCGGCCGTCCCAGGACGAGCGCTTCCGAGGAAGCAAAGGAGTCTACCGTTATCAATCCATCCGAGGCAAAGAGGAGCTCGACAAGGTTCCACTCCGCGGGAAGAATGCGGGTGCGTCCGGCGGAGAGGCGCTCGACGACCTCGAGGTATTGTCTCGGGGATTCGGCCTGGTGGGGCTTCACGAAAAGGAAGACCCGGGGAAGGCTCTCGATCGCGCGGACCAACTCTTCGAATACCGTAGAGACCGCGGACCAACGCGTTGCGAGAACGAGGAGCCGGGAGCCCTCGGGAACCGCGAGGGCCCGCCGGGTCGCGGCCGGATCGTAGCCGGAGGCGGCGTCGACCAGAGCGTCGAACCTGGGGCTTCCCGTCACCACGACGCACTCCTCGGGGTAGCTTCCCCGCTGAACGAGAAGCTCCTTCGCCAGCTCGCCGAACACCGCCGTGCGGTTCGGGATGGGGACGGGATCCCGCTCGAGCTCGTCTCTGGCGTGCTCGTGAGAATAGTACTGGGGGTACATGATCCCGTGCTGTACGGCGACGGAGGCAACGCCGTGCGCGCGTGCCGCGGCGACGGCGGCCCGGCCGAGCCCGCTCGACTCCGCGTAGAGGACGAGGACATCGGGCTTTTCGAGGCGCAGAACCGTCTCGACCTCGAGGAAGGAGCGCATCGTCCAGGGGAACTGCCGGAGGAACGTGTCGCGGATCGACGCCATGGCCTCGGTCCCGAGCGGGACGCCTCGGTGGCAGAGCGCTCCCTCGACCCCCGGCGTTCGTCGAAACTCTCGAAAGAGGGCGCCCGCGCGAAAAAACTCCCGGGTGAGCCGGAGGCAGAGGCCCGGGGAAAAATACCGACGAATGGAAACGTAGGGACGATCGCTCGCGCCGATCTCGAAGAGGTCCTGAAGCGACGTCGTGATGCCTCGCTTTCGGAAAGGCACCGGGGGGCCGAACGCGACGACGATGGTTGCCGCCCGGGAAGCGACCGCGGGCAGGATGTCGTCGAAGTACATCTCCCTCTCCGCCCGCCACATCGAGGCATGGGTGAGGAACAGCACCCGCGGACTCCCGCTCCTCGGGGTGGGTGGCCTCCGGCCTTCGCCCTCCGGGCTCCGGCCAGGCTCGCCGTAGCCCTGCGGAGGCGGCCGGAAGATGGACTTGATTCCCGTCCCCCACATCTTGAGAAGATCGAGGAGGTAGAGCCCCGTCGTCCGCCACCAGAAGGGCGGACCTTCGACCCTCTCCCCCAGGACCTCGACCTCCCCCACCAGGCTTCTCGCCGCCGCTTCGAGCGCCCGCACCGGCCGGACCAGAACCACTCGCTTCGGGCGCGTTCGCTCGACCAGTCGGCTCAACGCTTCGATGTCCCGCACGATGAGCCGCAGCGGGGTCTCGTGATAGAGGTAGATCTCCGCCCACCACCAGAGGACCAGGGGGCCCCAGCGAAACCGATCGCGAAAACCCTTTCGCCCGAAGTCCTTCATCCAGGCGATGACCGCTTCGTCGAGCTCGAAGTCGGCGGCGAGCGCTTCCGTGAGGGTGGTTGCGGCAATCGAAGCGGCTCTCAGAGCTCCTTTGACGTCGGGGCTTCGAAACCGGTCCTGGACGATGAGACTGTGCTGCCAGGCGACGACCGTCGCCCCCTCCGCTGCGAGCGCGCGGACGCGGCCGATCTCCGCCGGTTGAAGATGAGGATCGGAGACGAGCACCAGAGCCGGGTTCGTACTCTCACCTCGCAAGACGGAAATTATACAATCAAGGAATGCACCGACGAAATTTCCTCGAGGCTTCGCTTTCCGGTCTCGCGTTCCTGGGCTTTTCCGCGGAGCCCCTCTTCCGCATTTCGCTCGCGGAATGGTCCTTCCATCGGGCGCTCTTCTCGGGCGCCTTGAGCCACCTCGACTTCATCACCCGGGCGCGCAAGGACTACGACCTCGACGCCGTCGAGTACGTGAACCAGTTCTTCATGGACAACGCGCGCGACCAGCGGTACCTGCGGGAGATGACGTCCCGAGCCGAGGGGGAAGGCGTTCGGAGCCTTCTCATCATGTGCGATAGCGAGGGCGATCTCGGAGATCCCGCGGCGAGCGAGAGAGCCCGTGCGGTCGAGAACCACCGAAAATGGGTCGAGGCCGCGAAGACCCTCGGCTGCCATTCGGTCCGCGTGAACGCCCGGAGTAACCCCGACCTTCCGTACGAGGAGCAGGAAAAGCTCGCCGCCGACGGACTTCGGAGCCTCTGTGAGCTTGCTGACCCTCATGGAATCAGCGTCCTGGTCGAGAACCACGGAGGCCTGTCCTCGAACGGCGCCTGGCTTTCGGCGGTGATGAAGCGCGTCGCCCACCCCCGGATCGGGACGCTTCCCGACTTTGGGAACTTTCGCCTTCGAGAAACGCCCGCGGAATGGTACGACCGCTACCAGGGTGTCGCCGAGCTCATGCCCTTCGCCCGCGCGGTGAGCGCGAAATCCCACGACTTCGACGAGAAGGGCGAGGAGACCGCGACCGATTTCGCGAAGATGATGCGGATCGTGCTCGATGCCGGCTACCGAGGCTACGTGGGGATCGAGTACGAGGGCGAGACGCTTTCCGAGGCTCAGGGAGTAGAAAAAACGAAAGCGCTGCTCTCGCGGGTACGGGATGAGCTGGGGCGAGCTTATTCGTCCAAATCTCTGATTTAGCTGTATTTACAGCGCTGCATAGGGGGGGAGCCACCGCCGGGCCTGGGGCCCGGCGCCCTAGTGGACTTCCTCAGGGGTATCGAGAGGAGGGTGGCAAAAAGAAGCGTATCAACGATCGGCCCCGAGGGCAAATGCGATTTCAGGGGCCCGGATTCGGTAAGATGCCTCGGTGATCCGCGCCGAGCTGAAGAAACTCGCTCACCATTCCGCCATCTACGGCGCCGCGGACGTTCTTCCCTACCTCGTCAACTTCTTCCTTCTCCCGATCTTCACGGCTTACCTCTCTCGAGAGGACTACGGCGCCCTCGGGATCCTCCTCCTCTTCGGAGTCCTCACGAAGATCTTCTTCCGGATGGGGCTCGACTCGGGGTTCTTCCGCATCTACTACGAGCTGACCTCCGAGCGCGATCGCAAGATTCTGGCGATGACCCTCTTCGCGGCCGCCTTCTCCATCAGCACCGTGCTCTTCGCCGCCTGCGCCCTCTTCGCCGCGCCAATCGGACGGCTTCTCCTCGGCGACGAGATCGGCGAATCCCAGGTCTCCCATTGGATCCTCCTCGTCGCCGCGGACACGTTCCTGAATACTTTCGCCTTCGTCCCTATGAACCTCTTCCGGATCCGGGGGCGTCCGAAGGCCTTCAGCGTCATGACGCTCTTCCGGGGCTTCCTGAACATCGGCCTGAAGCTCGGTCTGGTGGTGAGCGGATGGGGAGTTACGGGTGTCCTCCTGGCCGATGCCGCGGCATCTCTTCTTTTCGTGATTGCGCTCCTTCCGACACTCGTCCGAAACCTCGCCCTGGGGTTCTCCTGGTCGATGCTCTCCCGGTCCGCGGCGTTCGGCCTCCCCAAGGTTCCCCATGGTCTCGCGCACCAGGTCTTGAACCTCTCGGACCGCAAGCTCATCGAGATCTTTTCGACCCTCGCCGCGAGCGGGCTCTATCACATCGGCTACGTCATGGGGACGGGGGTGAAGTTCTTCCTGTCGGCATTCGAGCTCGCGTGGAGCCCCTTCGTCTACGCCCAGCTCGAGAAACCCGATGCCCCGAGGATCCTGGCGCGCATCGCGACCTATGCTTTCGCCGCGCTCTGCGGCTTCGGCCTCCTGAACGCCATCTTCGGCCGCGAGCTCCTGTTCCTCATGGCCGAGCCGAAGTTCCATGCCGCCCATTCCGTGATTCCGGTCGTGGTCCTCGCCTACGTGATTCAGGGGGTCTTCGCCCTTACTTCGATCGGAATCGGGATCAGCAAGAAAACCCGCTACTTCCCGATGATTACCATCGCCGCCGCGGCGCTCAACGTGGTCTTGAACCTCTTCTGGATTCCCCGTTTCGGGATTCTGGGAGCGGCCTGGTCCACCGTAGCCGGCTACGCTCTGATGGCGGGGCTCGGTTTCTGGCTCGGAAACCGGCACTACCCGATCCCCTTCGAGGGGCGGCGTCTCTCGAAGATCGTCCTCGCCGCGGGGATGGCGTTCGCGCTCTCGACGCTCGCTCCGCGGAATCTCTGGGCCGCCGTTCCCCTCAAGGCTTTCGCGTGCGCGATCTTCCCCGTCGCTCTCTGGGCCTTCGGGTTCTTCCGGGAGGACGAGATCCGCTGGCTCAGGTCGCTTTTAGCGTTTCCCGGAGTGCCTGAAGAACCTGCTCCACCGTGACCGTCGAAATGCACTCCGGGGTGAAAGCACGGGTGCACTCATTGGGCGGCCTACGGATCATGTTGCAGGGCGAGCAGTAGACGGAGCGGCGCACGACCCGACGGAGGCCCAGAGCTTCGTCCGGACCGTAGCGAACGGGATCCGAAGGACCGAAGATGGCGACGTTCGGGGTCCCGACCGCATGGGAAAGATGCATGGGACCGGTGTCTCCGGTCACGAAGGCGTCGAGGCGCTCGATGACCGCCGCGAACGCGGGAAGGGAGAGGCCAAGAAGCATTGACGGTCGAGTGGAGGTCTTCTCGAAGATCCGCTCCACGAGCGAGCGGTCCGACTCGCCGCCCGTGAGAACGACGGTCACGAATTCCGAGAGCCGGTCGGCGAGGGCCGCGAATTTCTCGGGCTCCCACTCCTTCAAGGACCGGCCCGCGCTCGGGTGGAGACCGACGAGCGGTCGTTTCCAGGCATCGAGGAGAAGCGCCGCTTCGCGCCGATCCTCGTCGGTGACGAAGTTGTAAGGGTGAATGGGGCCGGACGGAGCGATCTCGGGGAAGAGAGCTCGCACCAGATCCACGTTCTGGTCGTACCAGCTTCGTTTCTCGTCCCACCGCGCACGGTGGGTGAGAAGGTAGTCCCCGCCGGTGTCCCCATAGCCGGCCCGAAGCTTCGCGCCAGAGAGCGCTATCAAGAGGAGTGCGCGCACGTCTCCCTGGAAATCCAGCGCGAGGTCGAACCGGTCCTGGCCAAGTGCGGCGCGGGCGTCCCCGAAACTCGCTTTTTCCCCCCAGGCCGACCACGGAGCGTCGACGACCCGTACGCGATCGATGAAGGGAAGCCTTCGGGCGACGGGCTCGTTCCAGCTCCCTACGGCGAGCTCGAGGCGTGCTTCGGGGAGTGCTTTGCGGAGGAGCTCGAGCGCGGGAAGCGTCGTGATGAGGTCGCCGAGACGATCGAGCCGGAGAGCGAGGACGCTCTCTACGGTCCGAACGTCGGGGAGATCGCGCCCGGGCCCCAGTCCGGAGAGTAAGGAAACACCGCGAAGGAGCGCATCGGCTCCCGCGAGGAGGACCCTCTCCCTCGGATCGTAGATCCGTGGTCCGCCGTGGGCGAGCCTATGGGCGGCGAGCTTCCGCGACGGAGCGAAGAACAGATTCAAATTTCTCTCCCGCGTTCTTCCAGCTCAAATCCTCCTCGACGCGCCTTCGGGCCGACCGCCCGAGCCGCGTACGGAGCTCTTCCGAGCGCATGAGCTCCTCGACGGCGTCGGCAATCCGCGCCGGGTCTTTCTCGGGAACGAGGAGGCCGTCCTCGCCCGCGCGAAGGGCCTCGGGAATCCCGGCGACGTTCGTCGCCACGATCGCTTTCGCAGACGCCATCGCCTCGAGGAGGACGTTCGGTAGCCCGTCGACGTTCCCTGCGGCATCCTTCACCGACGGCACCACGACCGCGTCCGCCATGGCGAAGTAACGGGGCAACGCGCCTCGAGCGATGCTTCCCACGAGCCTCAGAGAGATGCCGGCGCCGCGAGCCCGGCTCCGGAGCTCCTCCTCGAGATCGCCCTTTCCGGCGATGACGAGCTCGACCGCTCTTCCCCGAAGGCAGAGCTCGCTCGCCGCCTCCAGCAGGTACTCGAAGCCTTTCTTGTGCACCAGGCGGCCGGCGGCGAAGAGGACGAAGGCGTCGGACGGAAGCGCGAGCTCCCTTCGCAGATCTCTGCCTCCCGCGGGATCCGGGTGGAAGATCTCGGTTGCCACTCCGTAGGGAATCACCTCGGGCGGCGACTTCGCACCCAGTGGACGACTCCTTTCCGAGAGATCGCGGCTGCAGGCGGTGACTGCGGTCGCCCTTCGGAGCGCGTTCCTCGCGCCGAGGCGCGCTGCCCGGCTCTTCTCCGAAAGAAACACGTCGGAGCCGTGAAGGCTCACGACGAGGGGAGGCCCGCTCGGTCCGAGAGCGAGCGCAGCCATCGCCCCGCTAGGGACCACCCAGTGGGCGTGAACCACATCGTATCGCTCTCGTCGGAGCTCCGCCCGGAGCGCGCGAAGGCCGGAGAGTACGGCGAGAGGCAGAACGGCGTACGCCGCCCCCCGGAGAGCGACGTCGGCCCGAAGCGCCTCGGCGTATCCGAACAACTCGAGCGAGGTCGAGGGCGCATAGCGATAGGGTCGGAATCGGACCCTGTCGATGGGCGCGGGTTTCAGATCCGATCGGGCGGGAAGCACCACCGTCAGATTGTGCCCTCGGGAGGCGAGCTCGCGGGTGATCGCCTCGATGAACGGCGCTGTCGTATCGCCTTCGAACTTCGGAAACGAGGTGGTGACGGTGAGGATTTTCACGGCGGAGACTCGGGATTATACACCGGCGTTTCGGCGCGAACCCTCGACATCATGTGCTATTCTTCCCCCGGAGCACCCCCATGCCTTCCCTGACGACTTCGGGATCCGCATGAACAACGTCCTCTTCCGCCACTGCACCGAGCGCGTAATCGAAGCGGTCAACATCGGTTCGATGGAGCTCGTGAACCTCCGCCAGAACGAGCTCACACCCGAGTTCGTCCTCCTGGGGCTTCTCGAGCAGGACGGATCCGAGACCCTCCGCCTGATCGAGGACCTCGGGCTCGCTCCCGCGCAAACCAAGAAATCGATCAGCGATCTGATCCTCGCGGCGCAGCGGAACAAACTCAAGCTCCGTCGCGAAGGCTCGCTCCAGATCCTGGTCTCGCCCCAGACCGCGGAAGTCCTCCGCATGGCCAAAGAGGAAGCGGACCAGATGGGCGATCGCTTCGTCGGGGTCGGCGCCATGTTCCTTGCGCTCCACCGCGAGCCCGCGGGTCTGTCCGCCCGGATCCTCCGCGATCTCGGCTTCCGCTACGAGCGGACCAAAGACTCCTACGTCCGCCAGAGGGGCAACCGCACCGTCGACGACAAGCGCGGCGATACCAAGTTCGAGACCCTCGCCAAGTACACGACCGATCTGACGGACATGGCCCGAAGGGGCGCCCTCGATCCCGTGATCGGCCGCGAGGAGGAGGTCCGGAGGCTCATCCAGATCCTTCTCCGCCGCAAGAAGAACAACCCGGTGCTCATCGGGGAGCCCGGCGTCGGCAAGACGGTGATCGTGGAGGGCCTGGCTCAGAGGATCGCGAGCGCCGAGGTCCCCGACACCTTGATAGGAAAACGGGTCCTCATGCTCGAGATAAGCGAGGTGGTGTCGGGCTCGAAGTTCCGCGGCGAGTTCGAGGAGCGCCTGAAGACCATCAAGGAAGAGGTGCTCGCCGCCGGGGGCCAGGTCATCCTGTTCATCGACGACATCCATACCGTGGTGGGTGCGGGGAACGTCGAGGGCGGTCTCGACGCTTCCAACATGCTCAAAGGGGCCCTCGCACGGGGCCAGCTCCGCTGCATCGGCGCCTCCACCCTCGAGGAGTACAAGAAGCATATCGAGAAGGACAAAGCCCTCGAGCGCCGGTTCCAGAGCATCTTGATCAAGGAGCCGTCGGTGCCGGAGACGCTGCGGATCCTCAAAGGACTCCAACGCCACTACGAGCTCCACCACAACGTGGTCTTCAGCGACGATGCGGTCGATGCCGCCGCCAAGCTCGCCGAGCGCTACATCGCCGACCGCTTCCTTCCCGACAAGGCCCTCGACCTCCTCGACGAGGCGGGGGCGCGAAAACACCTCGAGCTGGTCTACGCGCCGCCCGAGATCCGCCGGGTGAAGCGGGACCGCGACAAGCTTCTCACCCAGCAGCGGGAGGCGTACCAGGCGCAGGACTACGAGCGCGCGGCGCTCTGCCAGCAAAACCTCATGAGGCTCGAATCCGACCTCAAGACCATGATGCAAGAGTGGCGCGAGAGCCGCAGGCCCGAGGACTCGGCCGTCGGAACCGAGGACATCGCTCGTGTGGTCCAGGGCTGGGCCGGCATCCCCGTGACCCGGATGCTGGAGTCCGAGGCCCAGAAGCTCAACCGGATGGAGGAGAACATCCACCGGCGAATCGTGGGTCAGGAGAACGCGGTGCACGCCGTCTCCGACGCCATCCGGAGGAACCGCGCCGGGCTCAAGGGGAGAAAACGCCCCATCGGCTCGTTCGTCTTCCTGGGACCGACGGGCGTCGGGAAGACCGAGCTCGCCAAAGCGCTCGCGGAATTCCTGCTCGACGACGAAGAGCATCTCATCCGTCTCGACATGAGCGAGTACATGGAGCGCCACTCCGTCTCGAAGATGATCGGCTCGCCGCCCGGCTACATCGGATACGGAGAGGGCGGTCAGCTCACGGAGAAGGTGCGCCGGAATCCCTACAGCGTCTTGCTCCTCGACGAGATCGAGAAAGCCCACCCCGACGTCTATCACATGCTGCTCCAGATCCTGGAAGATGGGAGGCTCACCGACGCCCAGGGCCGCACGGTTTCTTTCGTCAACACCATCATCATCGCCACCTCGAACATCGGGAGCGAAGATATCACCCGCGAGTACGGGAGCATCGGCTTCGCAACTCCCGTCTCCTCTCGCAGGTACGAGGAGATCAGGGACCGGGTGATGCGGGCGGTGAAGAAGGTGTTCAAGCCAGAGCTTCTGAACCGGATCGACGACCTCATCGTGTTCCACCAGCTCGAGAAGCACCACATCCGGCTCATCGTGGATCTGGTCCTCGCCGATCTCGGGAAGCGTCTGGCGGAGCAGGATCTCGCAATCCAGGTGACCGACGCGGTGAAGGAGAAGCTCGCCGAGGACGGGTACGATCCGGTGTACGGCGCGCGGCCGCTGCGGCGCCAGGTCGAGGCCCAGATCGAAAACGTCCTGGCCCATCAGCTCATTGCCGGCAAGATCAAGAAGGGCGACCGGGTCCTGGTCTCGCTCCAGGATGGCAACGTCGTCTCCACTCCCATCCCTCGAGACGAGGCTCTGGCGTCTCAGCCGGTCCCCGCGCCCGGCGCCCGCGGGACGCGACGCAACTAGAGTGCGGGGGCGCCTTTACGTCGGCGGGCTTTTGGCCTTCGCCTTTTCTTGCAGGACACCTCCCGAGGCCCCGCCGCCAAAGCCGAACGTCCTACTCATCACCATCGAGACCCTTCGCGCGGATCACGTAGGAAGCCAAGGCTACGGCCGGAACACGACCCCCAACCTCGACCGCCTCGCGCGGCAGGGGGCTTCGTTCGAGAACGCCGTCGCCCAGGCTCCGTTTACGCTTCCCTCGATCGCGTCGATCATGACGGGCATGACGCCGCCCAGTCACGGAGTCCGAAACCATCCCGCGGTGTTGTCCGATTCGATCGAGACCCTGGCCGAGCGTTTCCAGAAGGCGGGCTACCAGACAGCGGCCATGACCCGCCACACCTGGCTTCGCAACAAATCGGGCCTGGACCAGGGCTTTCTCGAGTACCACAACAACAAGTTCTCCGCCGGGCTCGACGCACGAAGTCTCTCGCTCGCCGCCTCGGACTGGCTCGCCGAACGCGACCCCGCACGTCCTTTCTTTCTCTGGCTCCACTTCCTGGACCCGCACCTCCCCTACACGCCGAGCTACCCCTACTCCGTCCTGTACCACGACGCGTACGGCGAGGAAGCGAACCACCTCCGCGCGATGGCCGCGGCCGCGGTCGACCGCGAGGACTACGTCCCGACGCCCTTCGCCGACCTCGCCGGCGGGCCGTACTACGATCTCGTGCTGCGCCACTATCCCGAGAACCGAATCCTTCTCGACCTCGCATTCTGGAGGCGGTCTCGGGGAAGCATCTTCTTCAACAAGGGCCTCTACTCCCGATACGAAGTCTCGCAAATCATCGACCTCTACGATGGCGCGATTCTCTACACCGACGACAACCTGGGCCGCGTTCTGAAGACGATCGCGGATCTTGGCGTCGCGGATTCCACCCTCGTCGCCGTCGCCGGCGACCACGGCGAGGCCTTCGGGGAGCACGGACTCTCCTTCACCCACGACTTCACGCTCTACGATGAAGTTCTGCAGGTGCCGCTCGTGATCCGAGCCCCGGGAGTGAAGGCGGGAACGTCGATCGGTCAGCAGGTGCGGCTCATGGATCTCGCGCCTACCCTTCTCGAGCTGGCAGGCGTCGAGCCGCTCGCGGGCATCGAGGCGAGGAGCCTCGCGCCCCTTCTCCGGGGAGGATCGCTTCCCTATCTCACGGCTTTCGCCGAGAGCGCTCCGGCGAGAACGCAGTTTCCGGAACAAGACAAGATCTACCTTCCAGGGATACGGGGGAAATGGCGCATGGTGCGGACCGACCGCTGGAAGCTCATTCAGATCCCACGCGACGAGGGAGATCTCTACGAGCTCTACGACCTCGTGGACGATCCGGGCGAGACCAGGAACCGCTTCGCGGATCTTGCGGGCGAGGCGGCGAAGCTCCAGCCTCTCCTAAAGGCCTGGATGGCCAAAGACCCGTTGCGCGACAGCGAATCTCCAGGCGAGGAGGGTCTCGAGGAGCTGGACCCTTCGGCTCTGGAGCAGTTGAAGACCCTTGGCTATATCCAGTAAGACTGCGGATTTTGACAACCGCAGCGCTTCCTCCACAATGGAGGAAAAATGGAGGACACGTGGCCACGCTGAATATCAAGAATGTTCCCGAGAAGCTCTACTCGAGGCTGAAGGCGCGGGCCCGTCGGCGTCGACAGTGCGGTCTTCATTTATTTCATCGAAGAACATCCGGCATATTTTGGTCTAGCGCCTCGTTAGAGGTTCAGCAATAGGCGTAGCGAATCGTCGATTCGGTGAAGCTTCTCCGCGTTGTTTACCGTCGCCAGGTGTCGAATGGCCCTCTGGGTAGTGTCAACGGTCACAATCTGGTCGGTGGCAACCCAGTGCGGCTTTGGCTGCCACGTGGCGTCCGCGACGCGCAGATCCTTCGGCTGGATTCCCACTCTCCACTTGAAACTCTCGCGTTCCGTCGTCGTAATCGGACAGAGAATCACCGTGCCGAAGTCCGAACGGTTCAGAGCATCGGTGGAGACGATGAGACAGGGGCGCACTCCCTTTTGCTCGCGACCTTTCTTGGGATCCAGGTCGATCATCCAGATCTCGCCGCGCAAGGGTTTCGGCGCGTTCATCTTGCTCCCCTGCCCCTGCGCTTGGTCTTCGCCTGTGTCTCTTCCTCTTCAGCGGCGGTGAACGCCCCGAGCAGTTCTTCCCGCTCGGCGCGGTCGGATTCGGTAACGTCGGCCGCAGCCTTGTTGAACACCCCGAGCAGGGTTTCCTCCCGTTCCCGAGCCATCTCTCGCTCGATCAGGCTGCGGACGAAGTCCGCCTTGTTGGACCGTCCGCCCGCGCGGCGTTCCAGCCACGCGTCGGTTTCCCGCAATACGCGGACACTGATCTGACGACCCTTTACAGGCATGATGTGGCCTCCACGGTATCAAAATGGTATCACAGTGACACTCAATCTGCAAGCGACACGACTACCCAGAAGGACGCACGAGTGCCGGGAGTCCTTTCGCTTGCAGGACGAGCCTTGAGTTCTCTACTCTCCTCTCCCATGAGCCTCGGCCCCGGGCTACGCCCCGGTCCTCGAGGGTGTCGCGATGTGGAGCAGCCCCGGCATGGGCAGGAACTACCTTGGCAACGTGCAATACGACGCGCGCCAGAGCTTCGAGCCATTGACCTGCCGCGCCACCCGGGCCCGGTAAGGATCGGGGGCCTCGATGCCGCATCGAGGGTCCACTTCGGAGCTGACGCAGCCCAGAAGACCAATCAGGAGCGGAACGGCAGAGAGGAGCTTTCGCATGGGGACCTCCAGCGATTCGCTTGGCTGGGGAGCCCGATTGCAAACGAAGTGCCACGACTCTTCGTCTCGACAACCGCTCTTCTGTCAACGAAATGGAACGGAGGCGATACATCGCCGGAGGGGAAATCCTACGGTGCTTCGCGCCGCGGCCGGCTCCATCCAAGCCCTCACCTTCCGACGAGCGGCTTCAGATCCAGCACCATTCGACAAGGATACCCATCTCCCAAGCGGGCGAGACCAAAGCGGTCGTAGAATCGCGCCGCGGTTTCGTCGATGGCGTCGGTGACGAACAGGCGAAACGCCACCGGCCCGGTCCGCGCGAGCTGGAGCGTGAGGCCCAGGGCTTCCTCGAACAGGAACCGTCCCAACCCCTGGCCTTGGGCGCGCTCGTCTACCGCGAGACGCGCAAGAAGGACGGCGGGGATTGGAAATCGAGGCAGCCGGTCGAGCGCGGAGATCGAGGCGATGCTGGCGCGCTCCACACTGGCGGTCGCCAGCGTAAAGTAGCCCGCGAGTCGTTCCGTCTCGCTCGTTACGTCAATCGCGAGGAACGTCCTCGCCAGAAGATCCTTTTCGGCATGCCGAAGGGCGTATCGCTTGAGATAGTCGACGAGCGAGTCGTGCTGGTTTCGAAAGTCGCGGAGGAGCGGGCGATGACGCCGGTCGAGCACCTCGACGCGGATGGGCACGGCTATGCCGCGCCACCCTTCCATCGAATCTTCGGGGGCCTCCGCTTCGTTTCGGAGAGCCGCGAGAGCACCTTGCGCAGCGCAGGCGTCGGCGAGAAGCCGCCGGCGAGCACGTCAGCGAGCCGCTCTACTTCGGAGTCCGTCAGCTCGATGCGCCCCACGATTCCCGCGTTGCGACTCTCCCGCAGGCGATCGAGAAGGGGGCTGTCGAGTGCTTCGACGTCATGACCGCTGCGGGCTTCGATACTGCGACCCGCTTCGGCTTGCCGTACCACCCAGGACGCGAGCGCTGAGATCTCGCGAAGTAAATCGGCCCTCTGGTTCTGGCGCAAGCCGAGTCGCTCTCGGAGCTCATCGAGCTCCTCGTCGAGCACCGCGTTCACCTGGGCTTGAAACCGAGACATCCCTATCCCCTGTGAGTAAGATACTACTCACATGGAAATTAGGCAAGCGGTCGGAGGAAGCTGCGGATGGCGTCGGCGACGCGGTCGATGGTCGCGGTCGAGAGCGTGGGGTAGAGCGGAAGGGAAAGGATCTCGCTGCAGGCCTTCTCCGCGTTGGGG
>Ga0326597_10001047_pt1 | contig 46031 bp, 44 predicted proteins | sample RVTome_12_FD_203789 | JGI IMG/M metagenome (GOLD analysis project Ga0326597, IMG submission 203789) | Soil microbial communities from uranium-contaminated site in the Upper Colorado River Basin, Wyoming, United States - RVT100D185 | ecosystem: Environmental > Terrestrial > Soil > Contaminated >...
TCTCCCAGAAGAATACTTCTCCTTTAAGACCAAACACAACAACGGCACTATAGAGGTAGGCTGTTGCAATAGCAATGGCGATGAGTGTCATCATGCCGGGCCTTCGGGTTTTAAACTCATCGACCAAGCCTCTTAAGAAGGGATAACCGCCGTATAAGAATATTAGGGAGGAAAAAGCAAAAAGCAGATACACATCTCCGGGGAAGCGGAGCGCATCACCGAGACCGGCCCAATGTTGCAGCATGGGAGAAAGAAGAAGGACGGGCACGGTGATGATGAGCGATAGCCAGAACCGCTTTCTAAAGCCTTCCACCGAGTGGCCTTCATGCGAACCATGATGTTTTTCCTGCTGCGCGCCATGCTCTCCGTGACTCGGTGAACCATGCGCGGGTTGCCCGCCCCGGCGCTCCTGAGAATCATGCTGGCCGTGGTCATGTCCGTGATGATGATCGTGCCTTGTCGGCATGTTCAACTCCGTCAAAAAAGATTATCGTTTTTTGCATTCCTATCGCATACAGCTTGCAATCTGCAGCAACTCAGGCGTCTTTAATGCTTATGACTGTGAGAGCTTCCTTTCACTTGACTTGGTTTGACACCGGGTACAGCCCCCTCACCCCTCTGCCATCCTCCGTAGCACTGCGAGCAGACCTCTTTGCCTGCTTTTACATTATTTGCACAAGGGCAACTTTGGTGGGCTAAAGCGCACTCGTCACAAGGGTCTTCGATGCAACAGTTATACTTCCCTTCTTTCATGAGGGCCTTCTTCGCCTCTGTGAGTAAGGATTTTGCGTTTGCAATTTTTTCTGATGGAGTGGTTGGTTTGCCAGTGTTTGATTTTGCCGTTTCCTTGAGAACGAGGTTCATCCCACATTTGGGACATTTACCAGGCTTATCGGCTTTCACCTCCGGGTGCATCTCACACGTGTAAACGTCCTTCTCCTCGTGCTGATGCGTTGCATGCTCATCTTTCCTTTCTTGCTCCTGTGCGTGCAATGGCACACCAACCGCTATCAGACCGATGAGGAGTACGATGCCCATCCATTTGACTCGATTCATGATGTTTCTCCTTAGAATTATGTTGAGTTGATTTATTGTGCGACAGACTCCGATTGATATGTTTTGCTGTATTCCGGTTTGATCCATTCGAACTGTTGTATAACCTCACGAATGATAGCCGTATCATTTCGCTCCCGCCTGCAAAGACACTCTTATAAACTGCCGCTCCTCGATTGCACGATGACATGAACAGGCATCGAGCGGGAGGCCTCCGCAGGCTCCGCACGAGCAGGTGAACATCGATGCGATCTAGATCGTTCTCGCCCCGACTACAGAATCGCCGCTCGCAACTTCAATAATGCGGCTCCTGACATGCACTGGTGGATGCCGAAGGATTTCCACCAGCGCACAAAACGCAAGAATCGGCACGATCAGCAGCAGTGTAACGAGCGCTGGATGCCATGGGCGGGATTTCTTCCGGCCGATCTTCACATTCTACACCCTTATACCATCACGGCTCAACTCTTCGGGAGTTGCGTGTGTTGCTTGAGTGCCGGGTGGATTTTCGTGCCAACCGGGGTCTTTGTCGTAACTCTCCAAACGCTCGCGCACCTTGAGAATCGTGAACATCCCACCCATAGTGATGTAGTCGTGCGGTCCCCAAGCGCCTACCATAGGAATGCTGTTCTTCGGTACGGCCATATGACCCATCTCGACATGCTCGCCGTGGTCATCCATACCGCGGTCGCCCATGGTCATGTAAGCAGGCAGAATCTTCTGGACCCGTTCGTCGAGCCCGCGCGTGTCCATGCCGACCGGATTCGGGATACCGTGACCCATCTGGTTCATAACGTGGTGGGTCATGTGGCAGTGCATGGCCCAATCACCCGGATTATCGGCAACAAACTCTACGGTTCGCGTCGACCCGACGGGCACGATCACTGTCGTTTCGGGCCATTGCCCGCCTTCGGGCATGCAACCTCCATCGGTCTGAGCAATGCGGAAGAAGTGTCCGTGAAGATGTATTGAGTGATGACTCATGGCGCTGAGATTACCAATGCGAATTCGTACGCGATCACCTCGTCGCACGACCAACGGTGAAGTTCCGGGGAATGCCTTGGCATTGAAGGTCAGAATATTGAAGCCCTCCATGACATTGGGATCGGGCCGCTCTGTACCCGGGTGAATGAACCACTCGCTCAGCAACAACGCAAAATCACGCTCCACCCTCGGGATGACCCGTGGATTACGCGGATGGATAATGAGCATTCCCATCAGCCCCATTGCCATCTGAGTCATCTCGTCGTGGTGCGAATGGTAGAGGAGCGTGCCGTGCTGGTGGAATGTCCATTCATATTTGAACGTTTCGCCGGGGCGGATGACACGCTGGTTGAGTCCGCCGACACCATCCATTCCGCTCGGCAACAATGCGCCGTGCCAGTGAATTGTCGTTGGCGCGGGCAGGTGATTGGTTACGTAGATTCTCACGCGGTCGCCTTCGACTGCTTCAATGGTTGGCCCATGAACTCGACCGTTGTACCCCCAGCAGTTTGCCTGAAGTCCCGGCGCGAACTCATGGCGCACCGGCTCGGCAATCAAGTGAAACACCTTCGCACCTTTCACGATTCGATACTCAAGGGATACATTATCGGGTGTGACAACGGGTGTGTAGTCTCTCCCCGGCGTAAGTGGCGGTTGTTCCCATACAGGCCGGGCACTGCGTCGTTCCGCCTGTAGAATTTCCTTAGCCTGAACCTTCTTAGCGGAGTGCAGAAAAGCGCTGCCGGCGAGGGCAGCACCACTGGTGAGTATCATTTTTCTTCTTGAGATTTTCATAGTCGTACTCCTTCACGATTTATGTAGGTCAATGGGCACCGCGAAAGGGGACAGGCCCCTCGATTGTCTCGAACGGTCTCGGTACCCGTCCTCTGAGCAGTAGTTCGATTGCTGTCCTTACGGACCAATAGTCGTAAAGCGCCTGGATATACGCGCTACCGGTCTCGATTTGCCGTTCACGGGCACGCAATAGCTCGAACAGTCCCACCTGCATAGCGTTGTACTGCAGTTGGGTTTCGTTGGTAATGCGCTCACGCAGCGGTAAAAGAACCTGCCGATAGTGGCGAGCCAAATCACTGGCTGCTTCGAGGTGAGTGCGGTATTCACGCGCGACTGAACGGATTTCCACTGCATAAGCGGTGTAACGCTCCTGTTCCTGACGTAGTTCCGCGTGATCCCGTGCAATACGAGGTCTTCCTTGGTCGAACAGAGGGACTGGAAACGACAACCTTGGACCTGCAGCCCAATCGCCATCGCGCTCCGCGTTTGCACCAACGTCCAACCAGGGTATTAGAGCGGTGGTTTCACTCAAGCCAAGGAAGTGACCGGCGGTTGTGATGCGCTGTGCTGCCATTGCAAGATCCAAGCTCTGCTCAACAACGCGTGATTCCATTCGATCCAGATTGATTTCTTCGTCGGGAAGCTCCTCGAGACGACCTGCGGTCTTCCAATGTATTTGCTCCCCATAAAGTCCCATCAATTGATTTAATCGTTCTCGGGAATGAACCAAGTTTTGCTCAGCCCGGCGCAAATCGATCCGCGCTTGCTCGAACAAATCCCGTTGCTGATTGAGTTCTAAATCCGTGATGTTGCCCGCAGCATGTAAACGGCGAGCAAACTCGTAGCCGGATTCCGTGGCGAGAACGACCTGCTCAAACATTTCGACAAGCTGAGCATTTGCCTGCACTTGGTAGAACATGACCCGCGTCTCATATTCCACGTCGAACACTGCTCCGGTTATGGAAAGTTTCGCCTCCTCTAACAGCGATTCAGCGGCTCGTTTACGGAGCGGAATATAGAAAATCTCCAGAAAGCTCTGCGCCACGCTCAGCCCAACGGATGCGGGACTGGCGCCCAGCAGGAAAAGATAATCACCGCCGAAAACCGGATTGCTGAGCAGTCCCGCTTGCACCAAGTCCGCTTGCGCGATGCCCAGATTCTGGTAGACTGCTTGCAAGCGTCGATTGTTCAAGGACGCTATCTGCACAGCTCTCTCAACGGTTAACTCCTCTTTGAGCCATTGGTCAATCACATTTGCAATTTGTCGGTCTTCCTCCGCGCCGGTGTACCAATAGACACTGTCAACGCCGCGCTGTTTCAGCTCAGCCTGGACTTCGTTGAAGGCGGCTTGGGGCGAGGTGCTGGCACAGCCGCTAACGATCAGCGTGGTTATCCCGACCATCGCAACCAAGATTTTGTTACGTGGAATTGTACACATGCGTTGCCGGTCCTTCTTAATGATTATGGTTGTGCTTGTTCTTGTCTTCTTGAACAGGTACGAGTGTGTCCGTCACGGAACCGCAACGTAGCATCCTTGCGCCATAGTAAGGGTTATTCACCCTTTCGTATGGTTGAAGCCAATGCGCCCCACGGTTTCCGAAAGCCATCGGGCAGTGAAGAACGTACACAGGAGCAAGGTCGCCGCTCCCGAACGTGCGGACTGACTTTTCCATTTGCCCGGAAATCGACTCGAAGGCGGTCCGCGCTGCCTCAAGAGCCGGGGTATGAAGAAACCGTTGAAGCGCCTCGCCCATCGCCTTGTTAATCTGATTCCATTGCTCACGCTTTGCTTCATCTAACAATTTCGGATCGGCCTGTTTCAACCGAGTCTGCATGAGTTCCACCTTATTCGTGGCAGTCTTGAAATCATCGGCTGCCAGGGCATCAGCTATCCCGAAGTAAGCCCGCAGAACCTGTGCGAGTTGACCTTCAAAACTGTCCGGCACTTGCTCGTGAGTGTCCTTGATCTCACGGTCAGGTTTTTCCTTCTGTGTGTGTTGGTAATGATCGGTATTCATTTCCTTATCTGGCGTCCACTGATACGATTTGGCGGGGCGTGGATCAACGGGATCGGCTTCTGCTAGTGTTGTGGAACGTTCGTATGTTGGCTCTCCCACATGCGGATTGGCCGGATGGCCGGGCGGGGGATCAGAAAGTTCATAGGTTGCGGCGCAGCCAGTTATCACCAGCAACAGGGCGCCAATGCATAGAGGTTTTAGGTGTATCATATCAGGTCTCGTTTCTGTTAATCTGTTCTAAGTTGTTCCTGATTGCCCCGGGCTGACGTTGACAGCCTTCAAATTACAGACTGACTGCCGGTAGGGGGAGCTTGTTCCAGTTCCGAGTGCGCGAGCTTTCCGTCACGCAACTCAATGCACCGGTTGCTGTAACTGACATTTACGGGATTGTGTGTTACAATAACAACCGTGTGGCCCTCACGGTTGAGTGTCTGTAACAATTGCATGATCCCCGCACTGGTGAAGCTATCTAAGTTTCCCGTCGGCTCATCGGCAAGGATGATGGGCGGTTGGTTCACCAACGCGCGGGCAATAGCTACCCGTTCCTGCTCACCACCGCTTAATTCATCGGGTAGGCGTTTGAGTTTCTTCTCCAGCCCAACTCTGTTGAGAATAACAGTCGCCATGTCCATTTGCTGTCTATTGGAGTGTTGTGAGACTGCCAGCGGCAGCATTACGTTTTCCACAACGGTTAGGTACGGAATGAGCTGAAAGGACTGGAAGACGAATCCAAGGTATTCACGCCGGAAGTCAGCAAGCCGCTCCGTTGACAGCGAGTAGATGTCGATCTCGTCAACCAGCACTTTGCCGGCAGTCGGATGGTTCAGTCCGCCGAGAACCGATAACAGTGTGCTTTTTCCTGAACCGGATGGTCCCATGACAGCAATGAACTCACCCTGGTCGATTTCGACAGACATACCGTTGAGCGCAGCTACTTTCTCGGCGCTGCCGTTGTACTCCTTGCACAGATGTTCGGCAACAATCAAACTCATAGTTTCCTCGTTCTTATTACAGTCCCTTTCCTCATAACGCTCTCAATGCTACGGTTGGATCAAGGCGCGATGCCTTGAATGCCGGATAGATGCTTGACGCAAGGCCGACAAACACAGCAAGGCCGATGGAGAAGCACAGGAGCATGTAGTTGATCGTTATGGCCAACCCACCATTGCTGGTAAGCACAGGTGTGACAAGTCTTGAGACCGCAAACCCGATGAAGTAGCCAGTCACACCAGCCACGAAACTTGTGATCAGAGCCTCCGTCAGGATGATCTTCATGATGTGAGTTTGACGAAAACCGATGGCACGGAAGACGCCAATCTCGCGTGTTCGCTCGTTCACGGACGCTGTCATATTCGTGAAGACAATGAGTGCTCCGACAAACAATACCACGATGGAGATGCCCAAGGAGAAATGCTCAAACCGGTGCATAGCTTCCATCTTGGACTCAATCGTTTGGCGAATTGCCATAACCTTAGCGCGGGGGAGTTTCTCGGACGTTTGGCGAACGATCTCTTCGATCGGGCAGTCGTAACAGAGTGCAGCTAATTCAATGAGGCTGATCTGATCCTTTTTGCCAAACAGACGTTGAGCTTCCTTCAGCCCAATGAATATGATCCCATCATCCTGTGAACCTGTCGGTTCCAGGATGCCTGCCACCGTGAACGTTTCTCCGTTAGTGTCAAAGGTCTGATTCAAGCCCAGCTGTAGCTTATTCGTTGCTTCAGCACCAATGAGTGCTTCATGGTTTGTTTCAGGCTTTTTCCCGACGATTGACCACCACTTCTTCAGGCGGACTTCGGATTCGAAATCCACGCCGACAACGAGCACATCTCTTTTCTGTACTTTTGCAGCGTTCAGGAGCTTCGGTGCGATTATGCTGATATTCTCCCGGTTCTTGATTGTGCGGATCTGACCAACGTCATCTTCATGCAAGTCTCTCGTGTCAAAGGAAACACCGGACACCGACATCCCTCCGTACGTGAGCGAAAGGTCATCCGACTTCGGCACAATCAGGATGTTGGCACCGAACTCATCGAGTTTTGTTGCGATGTCGGCATTCATTGCTCGCGAAACCGTGACAAGTGTAACCACGGTGCTCACCGCAATGACCGGGCCAAGGATAAGGAGGATCATCTTGACTTTTCGCCTGCGGAGGTTACCGATGGAAATATCCTGTAGTCTCAAAATCTCATATCCTTCGCTGCCACTGAGCTGCGACTTGCTCGTCGATCTGGATTTCATTACCGACCACGGTGTTTGCAATGGCATCGGGGGGATACTTGCTGCACGACCCACTCACGGGCTCGAGGTTATCGATCTTCCATGTTGTGCCGCACGAGTTGCAGACAATATCCTCCCCTTTCATATGAAACCGTTGAGAGTTGCATGGCTCGCACATGCTAATTGCCGTGACGATCTTTCCTTCCCTGGACACGTATGCGAGAAGGGGCACCAGGTTATTAGGAGCTTGATAGTTGAATGCAATGAACTTTCTGTCCTTCACAAGGTCCAAGGGGACAATGATCTTCCCATTTTCCACCCGTGCAGGTGTATCGAACATTTGTTGACCGGCAGGCGAGTACTTTGCTGGTTGAACAATTGCAGGTTGTGCCTTGATAATTGCATTGCCACTGTCGGGCATATTCACGTACACCCATCCTGCACCTGCGGCGAGCACACCGGCGATGAAAAGTCGCTTCGTCCAACCCTTCCCCGGAGTGGATAATCGACCAATTACCTTCTCTCGCTTGTCGTTCCATTCCTTTCTTACAGGTCTCTTCCCTGTGAGCGATGCACCGCAGTGTGTGCAAAAATCTGCTTCCTGCATCACAGGTTTTCCGCATTGCCAACAAAACTTTGCCATAATCTCTTTTCCTTCGATGTCTATTGTGTTAGAATTTCCTTCCGCCGTACTTTGCATCCACCATATCCGTTACCTGGGCAACGGTAAACCTTCCTTCAGCGATTGTTGCATCCACAAAAGCTTTGACCTCGGTCGCACCTTTTAGGTGTTGGCAGCCGCAATCCTTCAATTCGTCAACGCCGCATTGGCCGCAGGGGCATTGAAAGCGGGAGAAGATCTCCAGGCGATCTGCAGCCGTTGCCAGTTTTGCAGTTCCGCCGATGTTCGTGAAGGCTCCGAGTTGCAGGGACCCTTTGGTGTCTGCTTTTGCGAGATTGCTTTTCACGACAGCTACGGTCTTTGCGGTGCTGTCTCCCACAAGCGCTGCAAATTCTGGTTTGACCCAGCCGTATGTGTTGTTGAGCGCAAGAATTACTTGCTCCGGCTTCTGACCTTGCTCAAGGTAGTTTCTGATGAACTGTCGCTCCTCGGCGGCTCGATTGCACGTACATGTGTCAAGCGGTTTCTCCCCACAAGTTCCGCAAGAACAGATGAACTTCGACGCAATCTCTAGTACTCTTGCCTCCAGCTTTGCATCGGTGCTTCTCGTTTCCACAAACTGAGGCGCAGGAGAAGTTTGCTTTTTCACGAACAGATCCGTGTTCATGATGAAGATGAACACACCTGCTAACAGCACCAGCGCGACGAGGACGGAATGCCACTTGAGTTTGCTATGTGCTCGCCGGTCTTTCTTCCGATGTGTTTGTTGCACACGGTGAGCCCGATGGTTCTGATGTCCGATCTGGTGTCGCCCTAGCTCAGCCCCACACCGAGCACAGAATTTTCCTTGGACAGGATTGTCAAAGCCACACTCAGGACATTTTCTGCCGTGTCCCACAAGCTCTGACTTCTGCAGCTTTGCTCCACAATGGGCGCAAAAGAGAGCATCATCCTTGTTTTCGGTGCCGCATTCATTACATGTCATTGTCGTACCCCTTTCGTGCTTTTCCGTCAATCAGAACTTCATTCGACCTTCTCTGCATCCAAACCATCATCTGCCTGTCCGGAGAGGACTCTGACAAGGGCGTGAGTATCATCCGCAATAGAGACGACCTGGACTCGTCCGACCTCCTCCCTGAGGTTTAGTGACCCGCCGCCTCCATGGTGACTGTATCCGCCACCATTCCTCGGAGGGGATTCGATTCGATAGAGGAGGAAAACCTCGCCAACCTTTACATCAGTTCCTTTTCGGAATGTTAAATAGACCTCCTTTGGAAGACCTTTCACGACACGAATGCCGTACGAAGATGAGCTGCAGCCATACAGAACTGTGGCAACAAGCATGACCAGACCTATCCGTTTCATATTCATTCTCCATGAGAAATGTATTGACGTTAGAACATTCCACCTCTTGCGACCAGCATTGCGATCATCGCGGCCCCCATGGCTGCGGCGCCGATAATGACAAAGGTCGTCGTACTTGTTCCGCCCATGATGGTTCTCTGATGCTGATGACGTTCACCGGAGAGCGTCCTTGTTGCTTCGAGATTGATCTCGGGTTCAAGCCTACGGTCACCGATGGCGGTGATATGAAACATGAGCGTGTGGTTGCCCGGCTGATGAGATCCATAAGAAATCGTGTACACGCCTGGCTCCGAGCTCTCACCGACCTGTTGATTGAAGTCGATATCATGACCAGCCTCTGTTCTCACCTGTTCGTGACTTTCTGTTTGGTGATGCTCGGTTGCCGGGTCGTGGACATATGCTGCGTGAAGGAACACTGTTGCTCCCGTCAGTGGTCGACCAGTCTTGACGTCCACAAGGTGAAGCGTCAGCAATGTTTCTTTTCCAAGGTTGAGTGGTGGGAAGACGGCAATCGCTCTCACATCAGCAACAATAACCTCTTTTTCCAGCACTATGCCGGTGCTCATTTCGTTCGTTATGCCCGAATGATGCCCATCGCCGTTTCCCATCATGCCCACATGCATGCAGGAAGAAAAGAGCATGCTGGCCAGCAACAAGCCAATTCCATTGTGGTACTGTTGTCGCTTCATGATATTTGAACTCCTCTCATAAACTCCGCGGTCTCTTCCGGCAACACGGTATTGATGGACATTCCAGAACCAAGCTCAAATCCTGCGGGGGTTGTGAGTCTTGGCAGGATCTGCATGTGCCAGAGATAGTAGTGTTTGTCCTCGTCTGTTAGTGGAGCGGTGTGGATGACATAATTGAAATCCGGATCGCCCAGACCAACGTACATTTTTCTCAGAACGATGCGGAGAACGGCAGCAAAATCAGCCGCTTCTTCGTCCGTAATCCTGCCAAACGAGGATCTATGTTTGAGAGGGGCAATCCATGTTTCAAATGGCGCTCGCGAGGCAAAGGGGTGGAACGCTACAAATGCATCTGTCAAGAGAACGATTCGTTTCTCGAGCCGGATCTCCTCTTGCACAACGTTACAGTAGATGCACCGTTCGGTATCATCAAAGTATGCGGTGGCAATCTCATATTTATTCCTGATGTGTGCCGGGACCACAGGTGTTGCAATGATCTGGGAGTGTGGGTGCTCAAGGGAAGTACCGGCAGCTTTGCCATGATTCTTGAATATCAAGATCACCTTGAAGCGATCGTCATCTCGAAGCTCGGTGAACCGGGCACGGTACGCATCGATAATTGCAGTGGTCTCGTCATCTCCCATCTCATGGATAAACCGATTGTGCAAGGGGGTTTCGATGACAACCTCGTGCTGTCCAACCCCATCGAGGCGGTGGAAGAGATTCCCCTCTGCGATACGAGCAAGATCCCCCTTGTCAACGAGAGCCGGAAATAAATTAGGTACGACTCTGAGACCCCAATCGACACCACCCATGCCATGCGGTGAGGGCTGACGGTACACTTCACTAATGGTCATTGCCTCGTTTCCCGCACAGAAGGGGCAACCGTCGACATAGGGGCTTGACAGTTCTCGATTCACCCCCCGTTTGAAATCCTCCGGCCGCTTTGCCCGTTCTTTGGCAAAGATGACCCACTCTTTCGTCGTCACGTCTTGTCTGATCTCGGGCATCACTCTTCCCCCGCGAAATCCTCAGGGTTCGCGATGAACTCTTGCTTGCAGGAGTATGAACAGAAGTAGTATGTTCTGCTGTTGTAGCCAATGGTGTAGGGCGGGTTGTTCCTGTCCACCTGCATTCCGCATACGGGATCCAATGAAGTAGCTGCCTCATTGACAACTCCAGCGACATACTCCTGTGGACCTCTACTGAACAGCAGCAAGCATTGATCACTGCAGAAGAAGTAAGGTGTTCCTCGATACACCATCATGAACGCATTGGGATCGTCCTCTTCAACACCCATTCCGCATACAAGGTCTTTTACCATGGTCGGAGCCTTCCGATTTGGGTGATGAGTTACAGTGCCTTTTTCTCGACCGAATCCAGTTCCTGCAGGGACCCCTTCAATACTTCAACCGCCGCATGATGTTCATCCAAAATTCGTGTCGCTCTCGCCGATCCAACGAGAACTGTCCGACTTACCGTTGCCCCGGACGATTCCCGACGCCAAACAGCAAGTGTGTCGCCGACCTGGATACCATCATCGCTGCCCAGATCAGACTGAAAACGGTTCTCCATCTCGACGAGCGAGTCAATTGCCACCACAGTAACGAGTTGCGATTCCTGGAGCTTCTCTACAGCTGCACCCAGACGCACCCGGACGGCGTTGTGGGTATCCCCTCGGTGGAATTGCTCTGCCGCAAGGAGTTCTTCAAGGTGGGCCGTTTGAATAGTGCTTGCTGCATCAATAACGGTTCGGACGTTATCAGCCGACATTCGTGCTGCATATTGGAACTGTTCCAGTCGGAAGTGAGTGAACACGCCAACGGCACCAATGCTGACCGTTATTGCCAAGAAGATCGCCGTAACTTTGGTCGAGGCTCCTTTGAAGAGTGAGCGAATGCGTCGAGCAAGCTGCGGTTCCTCCAGAACACTCATTCTCTGGCCCATCGGAATTTGGCTTGGAAGATTCGGGTCAAAGTCAGCTACAACAAGGTCGAAGTCGGGCGGAACTCCACACGTCCCGAGGCGTCGGATAATCTCTCGAACCCTCCCAACCAACTCATCCGCGCAACAGAGTTGGAGACGAGAGATCTGTGACGTGGGGGAGAAATGTTCGATCACTCTGATCTCTTTCACACCGGCTGCCACCAACTCCTCGGCCAACCAGTGCACCCGTACAGTATTTACATATGCGGTGATTCTTTTCATGGCTTCAGTTTCAATGGTTGAAGCGGGCGTCATCCCACCGGGCTCCATGGACCCGGACGCCCGCCTCTCATGGCATCTTCAGTGGTGGCCTCCGTGTCCACCATCAGTTGTATCTAACGTAGTGAAGTGAAACATCATGTCATCCTGCATCATCCCGATCCCATGTCCGCCCATCATGCCCATTTCGCCCATGCGATTGCGCACCATCCGCATCATTTCGGGACCCATGTGGATCATATACTGCGTTTGAGGTGTCATCATCGAGTCCGGTCTAAAATAGCACTCCGTGCTATCACCGTTCCATGTGAACATTCCCCTTGTTGCATGGATCTGACCCATGTGGCGCATCATGGAAGAGTCCATCATGATGTTGCTCATTCCACCGTGTGGCATCATTGAGGAATCATGGCAGAGTGAGTCTGCCATCATTCGCTCACTGATGAGATGAGTACTCCGTTCGACAACCGAACGATCAACGGATCGTGCGAATGTGAACGTGACAGCAGCATCCAGCCTCACGTTCGCCTGGCCATCGGCCGGGTTCACAGTCAGATTAGCTGGAGGTGTTGGTGTCGTTCCGCTTGGTGATGAGGAATCTTTGGAGCATCCCACAACACCAATGGTGAGCGTTACAACTACTGCAAGGGGCTTGAGATACATGGTGGTTCTCGTTAGGTTTTTGTTCAATGGATTATTGGTTAGTGCCGCGATCATTGTTTTCTCCGTCTGAAATGGATCATGGGCTTTCACTTCGTTTCTTCGGCTTTCTGCGTTTCAAGCCACCTGGTAAGTACTGCCAGTTCTTCGTCCGTACCTTTGAACGGCATCGCATGCTTCACACCGTTGATTGCTTCCTTCTTCTTGAGGAACTTCATCAGGACCTCTGCGTCTTGTTCAGAGCCAATGGTCGACAGGTCAGGTGCCTTTTGATTCGCTCGCTTCTTGATGCCGATCACTTCCATCGAATGACATGACGCGCACTTGTTCGCCTCAAAGATTTTCTTGCCGCTTTGTTCCTCTCCTTCTTGAGCAGTCGCGAGAGAATAGAGTGCAATCAGAACAACTAGCGCTCCAAGGAATATCACGCGGTTCTTCATTTCATTTTCCTTTCAAGTTCATGTGAACGTTCATATCCGGGGCAGCGACAACAAATGCCGTCCCATCTTGCTTTCTTTCAAAACATCGTCCGCAGATTCAAGTACAGCTTATCAACCCGTTGGTCGGTCGGGATGTCCGATAGGTTCTTCTCGTAGTACACCGAGGCCCGGATATTCTGGTTGATAACATACGTGACAGCGGGAACCACGCGCTGAAACTCTATGACGGGTTTCCCGGTTGGTAACTTGTCCTGGGAGGAATACTTGTCGTAGTGCAATCCAACGTGCCACTCCTCGGATGGCATGTATCCGCATTCGACGGCAACGCCGCTGTACTTGAATGCGCCTGTTGGTGATGCAACGAGCCCCCGGTTGTCATCCTTGCCGTAAACATATGCGGCTTGAAGGTCGATCATGTCCTTGTAGCGAATGTTTACCTGTGGAGAGATCCGAATGAATTTGTTCTCAATCTGATCCCTCTGAGGGCTTGTTGCCTCTATGCCAGTGTTCTTCGTGTCCGTCCCGGCATAGTAGTGGATTGTCGCAGTACTGCCACCAAAGCCTTCGATTGCATCATCCGGCAGCTGAAGAACAAATCCACCCCAGTAATTGAGTGAGTTATTGATGTCCGTCGCCTTCGTACCAGGCGAGCCACCCGCGTAAATCAGTCCCCAGTCATTGCGGCCATAGTATTGGATCCCCGGTCGGGCACTGGACATGTCTAGGGATTCTTCTCCCTTTCCGTCGGAGGCCTTGATGAGGAAAACCTCCCCCTTCAGATTCGGGAGCTGTGGGAGCCTGTTCGGGTACGAGGCGAATTCAAGCGGAGAGATGTTCCCCACCTGGAAGTTTAGAGCCTGTGTTGCGCCAAGGTTCGTGAAGTTGAAATAGAACCAGTTGAACTTGAACGCGCTCTGCGCGTATTCAAGCTCCGAGAAAAAGGAGATATCTGTATAGATTGGCCCTGCAACAAAAAGCTGAATCCACACGGGGCTCCCGAGCGTCAGACGAGATGTTTTTTCTGATGCCGAATCCTTCTGGTATGAGTTTGTCTCCAACTGGATTGCCGTCATGTTCAGTCTGAAACCGAGAAGATGATCGATCTTGTCCAAGGAGACGCCGCCTACATCATACTCCATGTCCGGCTTTGGCTTTTCCCCCGTCGGTTCGTGTGCAACAGCAAGCTGATAGCCGTTGCGGAGGAACTCCTCCCCAAAAGAGTTCAGCCGTGGAAACACCGTGTGACAAGCATTGCACGAGAATCCCGTCCTGCGAGACCACTGGCTTGTCCCATACCCTGCATCGTGCACAAAGATCAGAGATGCAAACACCATTGCTATGATGGGGCTGCATTTGAGAAGGCCGCGATTCGTATTCATAGGTTCACTCCTTTATTCTGTTTGTGTTGGTGGTTGGTTCACCCTGTTGAGTGTAGAGTGTGCTTTCTGGTTCTTCATTGTGGATAGGTCTACGCCCCCCAGCTGTCGTGTATTTCTCAGGATGATTGTCAAATACTCTCTTGGATCCCGGAGCGCAGAAGTAATAGGTTTTGCCTTCGCATTCGCTTTCCCCAGCTGCGTCGCGCTCGTCGATTTCCATTCCACAGCAGGGTCTCGTGTCATCGTTGTGCCCTCAAAGTTGCTGGTAGCTGCTGCTGAGTGCTCTTCTATGTTCATTCCGCACACGGGATCTTTCATCATGGTTCTTGTTCTCCTTTGCTTCGATAGTGAATGCAAAAACCTGTGGAGTGAAGTCTTCATCGCAGGACATCCCTCCAACAGCGTATTCGACATGGTCGCCCTCGAGGAAGGGACCCATATGGGCAAGCCAGTAGTTTCTTCCAAGAGCGAAGTCGTGATACTTCCAGAATACCGGAACGCATCCGCTCTCCATTGTTCCGTTGTTGTGTGTAACTTTCCAATCTACCATCACATGATGCCACGGTCCGATGGGATATGATGCAATCCAGACTTCCACGCGTTCTCCCTCAAGCACCCTCTGTGGCAACCGTGGTGCGTCTTCGGTGTTATGCCAGAGTCTCATGGTGTTGATCCTCCAATGTTATTCGACATATTGAACAAGGTCGCCTTACCTTACGAGCACCATCCGCTTGATCGCGACGAATGATCCGGCCTGAAGGCGATAGATGTACACACCTGTCGAGAGTGCTGAAGCGTCCCACGCAGCTGTGTGAGTACCGGCGCTTTGCGATCCGCTCACCAAGGTCGCGACTTCTTGTCCGAGCACATTGTACACCTTCAGACTGACGAACTGGCGAGCCGGAATCGAATACGTTATGCGAGTGCCTGGATTGAATGGGTTCGGGTAATTCTGCTCAAGAGCGTACGATGCCGGCATCGTCCCGCCTCCACTCACCGATGTCACGTTGTCGAAAACGAAATCGGCAAACACAGGGAGATGATCTGATGCATAGTGAAGAGCGTTGGCAACGCTATCGGGCACCGCTGCGTTCGGCAGGCGGTTGATCGAATCGTTGAAATGGTTGCCATCATTCCCGTATGCCGTGTATGACGACGCGATGATGTTGTCATCCAGGGAGTAGGACGTGAGGATCATGTCGAAACGGTCGTCCAACCCCCCTGTTGCTCCGCCCCCGAACGCACGGACGCGCGGTGATTGCGTGTGGATGAACCGAAAGTTGTAGTCGTTCCATATGCCAACGGCGTTGAGAGGATCCCGTACCCGACCGTTGTTATTGGCTTCGTCAGCAAGAAATTTCTGAAACGCCGGCTCATCACTGCGGTAGATATTGTAATCGCCGACAATAATGAACTGTGACCCAGCCGGGAGATTATTCAGATAGTTCCGTAGGATGGTTGCTTCCGCGAGGCGCTGTTGTTCGTTTGCGCTTCCGCTGCTGGCCTTCAAATGTACCGAGTAGACGCGAAGCGTATCCGATGTCCCAACGATGTGAAGAACATATTCAGCAAAATGCCTTAGCGTAGTCGGGATGTACGAAGCGCTGACGAAGGATACTTTGTCGGCGTTGAAGAACAGTTCGTTGTCCGTATCCGGTCCGTCGTGAAAAGGAATGGTTGTGTAGAGTGCCGGCTGATACACATTCATGACGCTGCTGAGGAATGTGTCCGTACCAGACTGGCTCGTCATTTCCTGTACAACCAATACATCCGGCTTCATTGTTTGGACTACCGTTCGGAAATAGGGGAGTCGAGCCGTTACGTCACTCCCCGGAAAATTGAGCAAGTTGTAGCTGGCAATCCGCAGGGTATCGCGAGCTCCGGCGTACACAGAGAATCCGGTAGAGCTATACATGACGACTAGTATCAGCCCCAGCCTCTTGAACGTCATCATGGTGTTTCTCCTATGTGTGGGTGAAGGTTCCAAAGTATTCCTTCCTGTCTCAAGAGGACCGAACTATTGGTCAGTCGATTGTACTCCATAGTCAAAACTGGCCCGTACAACTCTGTCACCATCCCGTGCAACAACGGTGATTCTGTATCTGCCCCTCTCGTCGAGCGTCAGTCCGCCGCCGTAGTGTTTCATCATATGCGTCAGTGTCAGGGTCGAATTCTTTTCAGAAGGGGGGATGGTTTGAACCTCGACTTCAGCGCTCTCAGTCTCCGTCTTGCTGGCTTCGTCTTGGACTATGACCATGATATGATGAGTCCCTGCCAACATCGACTTCATCATCTCCTCATCCATCCCTTTGCCGTCGTGTTGCATCTGGTCATTCATCATCTGATGATCGTCTTTCTGAGCCGAGTTACCGTGCATCATTCCCATCATCTCGTGCCGGTCCTTCTTCGCACTGCCCATCATCCCGCGATCCTTCATCATCTGCTTATGCTCGGTCTGAGTGATAAGCCAGACTCGGATTGTCAGGCCATCAGTTGTTTGCTCGAATGTTGGCTTGCCCATCATGTCGGACATGCGCTTTTGTTTCGCTTCCGTTTGCTGGCCCTCATGCTCGTGTTGAGCCACTATCGGTGAGGCAAAGAGCAGAGCACCGAGCGTTGCCGCGAGGGTTATGGATTGTCTCATTGGTAGATTCCTTTCGTATGATTGTGTGTAGTGAATCGACTAAACGTCGAGTATCTGTTCCCCTTCTTCGCCGCTCTGAATGCTGACAGCCCGATCAATTGAAGTGACCAAGACCATTCCATCTCCAGGTAGATCAGTGTTGCCCGACTTGCGAATAATCTCAATGGCTCGATCTGCACGCTTATCTTCACATTCCAGCTCGATTTTCATCATGGTTGAGACTCTATCTTCAAGTTCATTGGAAAAGCGTGACAGAACCGGATCAGCAAGAGTTCCGATCGCTGATACTTCTTCAACGGTGATTGTCTGAAACCGATCACGTTCCAGGGAAGTGATCACATTGTGGAGGACTCTTTTTCTGACATAGGCTTTGATAGCTTTCATGATGCACCTCCTTTGAAGTCAGTGGGGACAATCAATTCTCAAGGGGCCGTCCCTTCAATTGAGCATCCTTTTTCAAACTCCATCCTTTCCAGAGGAAATAGATTACCGGGTACACTGCCAACTCAAGCATTACTGATGTCACCACACCGCCAACCATTGGAGCGGCGATGCGTTTCATCACGTCAGCGCCCGTGCCGTGGCTCCACATGATGGGAACAAGGCCCGCGATGATGACTGAAGCGGTCATGATTTTTGGGCGAACTCTCTGGACGGCACCATGATGGATTGCATCTCTCAAATCCTGCAGCCCACGCATCATGCCCTTCTTCTTCCAGTCGTCGTAGGCGTGGTCAAGGTAGAGGAGCATCACAACGCCTGTTTCCGCGTCGAGCCCCGCGAGGGCGATGATGCCAACCCACACAGCAATACTCAGGTTGTAGCCGAGCACGTAAAGAAGCCAGAACGCTCCAACGAGAGAGAATGGAACCGCCAGAAAGACAATCGCTACCTTTGTCACCGAGCGTGTATTGAGATAGATGATGATGAAGATGATGAACAGTGTCATCGGGATGACATACAAAAGCCGTTGCTCAGCCCGCTGCATATACTCGTACTGTCCGCTCCAGATGATGTTGTAGCCTGCAGGCAGCTTGATCTGTTCGGCCACCGTTTTCTTGGCGTTCTGCACGTACGTGCCGACGTCAATGCCTGTGATGTCTACGTACACCCAGGCATTGGGGCGTGTGTCCTCGCTGCGGATGACCATCGGGCCTTTGCGTGGAGTGATGGTTGAAACCTGGCCCATGGGGATCTGTTCGCCTGTGGGAGTCGGCACGAGCACACGCTTCAATGCTTCAAGGTTGTCCCGCAGCTCACGACTGTAGCGAAGGTTTACCGTGTAGCGCTCAAGGCCCTCAACAGTGTTGGTGATCGCCATCCCACCCATCGCCGTTTGAATCACGCTCTGCACGTCACCCACGGTCAAGCCGTACCGGGCGGCTTCCTTCCGATTGATGTCGAAGTCGAGGTAGTTTCCACCGACAGCCCGCTCGGCAAAAGCGCTTAGGGTACCAGGCACAGTCCTGATCACCGCTTCGACTTCCTTCCCGATTGTCTCCAACTTTTGAAGGTCCGGTCCGGAGATCTTGATGCCGACAGGAGTCTTGATTCCTGTGCTCAACATATCCGTCCGCGTCTTGATCGGCATGGTCCACGCGTTTGTCACACCCGGAAATTGAATCGCCCGATCCATCTCGTCAATCAGCTTCTGCGGCGTCATGCCGGGCCGCCACTCGCTTTCTGGTTTCAACATGATGGTTGTCTCAATCATGTCCAGTCCGGCAGGGTCTGTAGCGGTTTCTGCCCGACCAATCTTGCCGAACACATGGTGGACCTCCGGAAATTGCCGGATGATCTTGTCGGTTTGTTGCAGCACCTCACGCGCCTTTGTGATCGACATACCGGGTAGCGTCGTTGGCATATAGAGCAGGTCACCCTCGTACAAGGGAGGCATGAATTCCGAGCCGATATTCTTGAACGGGATGATTGTAACAGCCATGAGAACGAGGGCCGCGACGATGACCCACCTGTTGTACTTCAACACAAAGTTGACAACGGGCGTATAAATGCGGATCAGGAATCGGTTGATGGGATTTCTTTGCTCAGGGAGGATCTTCCCGCGAATCCAATAGCCCATCAAGATTGGGACGATGGTAATGGAGAGCAGCGCTGCCGCCGCCATCGAGTACGTCTTGGTGAACGCAAGCGGCTTGAACATCCGTCCTTCTTGCGCTTCGAGTGTGAAGACTGGAATGAACGAAACAGTGATGACGAGAAGCGAATAGAAAAGAGCAGGGCCGACCTCTTTGGATGCATCGAGAATCACCTGCCAGTGGTCTCGACGTTGCTCTGGTGGCTTCAACGCCTCATGCTCGATGTGTTTGTGGGCGTTCTCGATCATGATGATAGCCGCGTCGACCATCGCTCCAATGGCAATAGCGATCCCACCCAGAGACATGATGTTTGCGTTGATGCCCTGAGCTTTCATCACAATAAAGGCGATCAGGATGGCCGTCGGCAGCGTGAAGATCGCCACGAACGAGCTGCGTGCATGCAGCAGGAAGATTATGCAGACGATAGCCACAATGATGATTTCTTCGATCAGCTTTTCCTTCAGCGTGTCGATTGCCCGTTCGATGAGACCTGATCGGTCATACGCCATCTCGATCTTCACATCTTCAGGCAACCCCCCCTTAAGCACCTCTAGCTTCTTCTTGACACTCTCGATCACCTCCAGCGCATTCTGGCCATACCGCATGACGATGATGCCGCCAACCACCTCGCCCTCACCGTTGCTTTCTGCGAGTCCCCGGCGCATGAGCGGTCCGATGGTGACATCGGCAATGTCCCTGACATACACAGGCGTCCCGGATCTTTTGTCCACCATGACGGGGATGGTCTGCACATCTTCAACCGACTTGATGTACCCAAGCCCTCTCACCATGAACTCCATCTCACTCATCTCAATCACCTCGCCACCGACGTCGTTGTTGGAGTTCTTGATTGCCATTTCCACCATCATCAGGGGAATGTTGTAGGCAAGAAGTTTTGTAGGATCCACCGTCACCTGATACTGCTTGACAAACCCTCCGATGCTTGCAACTTCGGCAACGCCTTCGACGGCAGTGAGCTCATACTTCAGATACCAATCCTGAATGGAACGCAACTCCTGCAGTGAGCGCTGGTCCGAAGTAAGTTGATACTGGAACACCCAGCCTACCCCAGTTGCGTCCGGACCAAGGGTCGGGACAACGTTGGGTGGCAGCCTTTTTTGTGCGTAGTTCAGGTATTCCAACACGCGGCTCCTTGCCCAGTACAAATCCGTTCCATCCTCAAAGATGACGTAGACCAATGAGTAACCGAAGAATGAATACCCTCGGACAACCTTGGAGCCTGACACGCTGACCATTGCGGTCGTCAAGGGGTATGTCACCTGGTCCTCGACAATTCGGGGCGACTGTCCCGGATACTCTGTGTAGATGATCACCTGCACATCGCTTAAGTCTGGTATCGCATCGATAGGGATGCTCAGCATCGAATAGACGCCCCATCCGATGAGAAAGAGCACGGCGAGGATAACCATGAACTTATTTTGAACCGACCACTCGATAATCTTCTGTAACATGTCCGGCATCCTTTGTTCGTTTCGGCCTCAATGTTGATATTCTGGTGTTACGTACTTTTCAGGATCCTTTTTGAACTTTTCCAAATCCTCATCGCTGCAGAAATAATACTTTGCATCATTGAATGTGTACGAACGCCGCTCATTCGGACTGATCTCCATACCGCATACCGGGTCGGTAACAACAGACTTTTCCTCTACCGATTCTTTTTCCATCTTCTGTTCTCGATCGACCTTTGGATCAGACATACCTTTCCCGCCTGACGGACGGGCAGGCATGTCATGGCTTTTGTGCTGATCGTCGGCTGGGGCTGGTTCTACCATCGGCTTCGACATATCGTGCCCCGCGTGTCCTACCATCTGACTTATTGCCGCTTTGAGATTACTCTCGGAATCGATGAGGAATTGAGATGATACGACGATTTTCTCTCCTTCATTCACGCCATCGAGGACTTGAACATACCCATCTGCCGACACGCCGAGCTTGACTTCACGCGGGTCGAAATATCCGCCGCCGAGCGCAATGACGATCACGTTGCGCTCACCTGAACGGATGATCGCCTGCTCCGGGACCGCCACAGCGTTCATAGCAATCGGCGATGCAATCTGGACGGTTGCAAACATCTCCGGTTTGAATTCAAGAGCAGCTGTGTTCCGTACTTCAACACGCACTTTCGCGGTCCTGGTCTCCATGCTCAACATCGGATAGATGTAAGTGACCGTTCCCTGGAATTTCTTTCCGGGGAGATAGGAAAGCTCGATGTCAACCTTCTGGCCAACCCTGACCCACGGAAGTTCGTATTGGTAGATGTCGGCAATAACCCAGATTGTTGAGAGATCGGCGATTTTGTACAACTCCATACCGGCCATGGTGCTCTGACCTTTGAACACCATTTTGTCCATCACATAGCCATCAACGGGAGAGTAGAAGGTCATCGTCTTCATGGGCGTGCCGCGGCGCTCAAGCGCTTCGATCTCCGATTCATGAATGTCCCAGTACAAAAGGCGTCGCCTTGCGCTCTCGACAAGGTTTTCAGCACCTCTGCGCGCTTCGTCAATACTGCTCTGCTGCAACTGTTTCTCATACCGGATTGCCTGGAGGTACTCTTCCTGCGTGCTCACAAGTTCGGGGCTGTACAACTCAAGGAGCGGTTCACCTTTGCGAACGAGCTTCCCGGTATAGTCGACATGAAGTTTTTCAACCCATCCCATGATTTTGGTGTTGATGGAATACACCCTTGTTTCATCGAAATCGACCTTGCCTACTGTCCGGATGACCTTGCTCAGCTTCCGGCGTTTTACCTCTTCAACCTTGACGCCGATGTTCTGCACCGTCACCGGATCGATCTTGATTCCCTTGGCATCACTTTCACCTTCGTAGACGGGAACCATATCCATCCCGCAGTCAGGCGATGTGCCGGGCTTGTCGGATGTGAACCACGGATGCATCGGATCCTGGTAGTAGGCAATCTTTCTCTCACCTGAGCCCGCCGGCTCCTCTGCGTACACAGGTACGAAGTCCATTCCGTCGGGCGCCTTCTTGGGCGTGGGGGACGTATTTTGCGGATTCATAGGATCACGATAATAGAGAATCTTGCGCTCGCCTGATTTGTTTCCGTCGCTCGCAGGCCGGAAGATGAACCAGCCGGCACCCAAGCCGATGACGATGCTGAGAACTACTGTGACAATGGTTTTCTTCATGACTCCTTGCTCCTGTTATTGAACTCTTCGTGTAATCTCCGCGAGATCCAATCCGACGGCCTGTTCCAATTGCGCCTGACTCGCCATGTAATTCATCACTGCCATGTAGTAATCCAGCCTCGACATCAGGAGCATACGGTAGGCGTCAATCAGCATGAGGAATTCCGTCTTGCCCGTCTGGTATGCCGCGATCGTGGATTGGAGTGTTTGCTCGGCCTGGGGAATCGTGGTATTCTTGTAAAGGAGCACGATGTTCTGATTGGTCTGTACTTTCACCAGAGCATCCTGCACCTCGAACAGCGTCATGTTCCTCATGTTGTTGTACTCTTCTTCGGCCTTCTTCACATTCAGCTCATTCTCATCCACTTTCGATACCACCTTGCCGCTCGTCCATGGCGCAATCGGAATGCTGATGCCAACCATCGCCGCCCAGAAATCATCCTTGGTCATCGCCATATCCTTGTACATTACTCGAGCCATAAGGTCGGGAAAGTACTCCCGCTTGGACGCAGAGAGTTCTGCCTTGTTCATTTCGATTCCAAAGCTCATCGCCCGAACCTCAGGTCGATTCTCGATGGCCAACGGTCGGAGTTGCTCAAAGGTCCACTTCGGAATATTTGCTTCGATCTCGGGGACATAGCCGAGCGGTGCATTCGCCGGTCGGCTGAGAATGGTGTTTATCATGGACTCGATGACTTTCTTCTCCTTTTGCAGATTCAGGCCAGTGTTGATGAGTGTGGAGAGTTCCGTCTGCCCCCGGAGAATGTCCGGCTGCTTGCCCATCCCGACCTCATATTGCTTCGAAGCGATATCGACAAACCTGTGCATTAAATCCTGGTTCTCAGCGTTGATCTCGATCTTGCGTTGAACAAGGTAGAGCTCGTAGTAGGCGGTCTTCAGCCCGCGAATGAGCCTGCGCTCCAACGCCTTGTATCCCTGGTCCAGCATGTTCACGTTGTACTCGGCAGCTTTACCCATGTTGGAAAGCTTTCCGGGAAATGGGAACATCTGCTGGAGGAAGTAGTCCGTCTCCATTCCGTTCTTGACCGGATTGGGAAACGACTGGATGGGTGTCTGGAAGAACTCAACACCAAACTGAGGGGCATCCCAGGAGGTTACCTGGTCGACCCGTGTTTGTGCGGCGCTCGTCTGGTGCCGGACTGCACGTAGCTGTGGGTTATTTTGAAGCGCTTCGGCGATGAGATCGCCAAGTTGCAGGGGCTTGGTTTCTTGCCCGCAAACAAACGATGGGAACAAGAAGAGAACAATCGTACTGATGTACTGTATCATAGATTCCTCATACGTTGACTTCAGATGTAACTGCTGCAAATTGAGCCGCATGCAAAACGCGTGCAATGGCGCAGGCAAACCCGCGCCGCTCAATCAGGTACGTATGACGGAATTAGATCAGAAAGGAGGATGTGAAGACAGGGATGTCTTCAGATGGGGGAGATGGAGAATGAATCTGCTTGAGAGAGACAGGAGGCTGAAGAACGGAAACCGGCAAAGAAAACCACGGTTCAGCAACAACGAACCATTTTACGGTAGTTTCGACCGAGCTTTTTGCTTGCACAAACTCGGTAGTGTTTCGCCCAGCGGCAACCACGGTTTCGCAGCACGATCGGTCACTAAACCGACTCACGCTTTCCGATAAAGGCTCCGATGCGTCGATGCAACCAAAGCATGCGATTCCGCCACTGAGTTTTTCCATTGGGCATGCAGCCACAATGATCGGCAAGCCAACGTTAAACAGCATGAACACTGTTGCTAGTGACAACGCCAAGGTCCGGTATTTCAGTGATTCCTTCATTCGCTTAGTTGAACGTCTGAGACCGCACAAAGATTCCCGCAATGGTCGTGCCATCGACCTCCTTCAGTGCACGCCAAAAAATAGCCATTTCCCAGCCAAATATCAAGTGATTCTCACCTTTGGGAGAACAGAGAGGGAAGGCTTCCCACGATTGAGAAATCCTTGCGGTGCCAGGTCAAGCCCCACAAGTCAGGTGCCGCAATCCTATCCAACGTACACTCTCGGAACTCGTGGGGTGATCAGGCAGGTTACCTCGTAGGGAATCGTCCCCAATTTCTGCGCGATATCCCACGCGGTAATCAACTCGCTACCGTCACGACCGATGAGCACGACATCGTCATCTACACTGATGGAGTTGTTGTTGCCGATGTTGACCATCAGGTGATCCATGCAGATCGTCCCGACAGAGGGGTACCGTTGCCCCCTGATCAGCACTTCGCTCTTGCCCGTGAGCGAGCGAGAGTACCCGTCACCATACCCGATGGGAATCGTTGCAATAGTCGTTGTCGATGGAGTGAAATAGCGGCGGCCATACGACACACTCGTGTTTGCATCGACAGTCTTGAGGAACGCGACCTTGGACAGAACGGACATCACAGGTCTGAGCTGGTCCTTCGCGCTCATGTCCGGGCGAGGCGTGTAACCATAGAGCATAATTCCGGGACGCACCATGTCGAAGTGCGACTCCGGCAGTGTGAGGATCGCTCCACTGTTTGCCATGTGACGTATTGGTATCTCAACCCTGCGCTTACGTACATCCTCGAGCACCCTGTTGAATCTTTCAAGCTGCTCTCTTGCGAATGTTTGGTCGGTATCCTCGGCGTTGGCAAAATGGCTGTACACTCCCACAAGGTCCAGCGAGCGAAGCCGCGCGATCGATTCAATGCACTCCGCCGCCGTCCGATAATCAAGACCCAGCCGGCCCATGCCGGTATCGACCTTTACGTGCGCCTTCGCTTTCCTCTTCATTCTCTCCGCAACTCCATTGATGTGTTTTGGCGATTCAAGCTCTGAGACCGTCAGGTCGAGGTCTTCGAGGATGGCGCGTTCGACATGCATCGATGGTACAAGCTCACACACCAGGGTTGGATGACCGATCCCCTCCTTTCGGAGTTCGATCCCCTCACTCAACCTGGCAACTGCAAGGTAATCAGCGCCATTGCGAACAGCTTCAAGGGATATCGCTTTCACGCCATGTCCATACGCGTTCGACTTCACAACTGCCATGACCTTCACCCTCTCGCCAACATGAGAGCGAACGACACCCATGTTATGCCGGAATGCGGCGAGATCAATAAGAGCGCGAGTGGCGTGCTGAGAAGTAGGAATTGTGTTCATTGTCGCATTGTCAGGAATGAAATTGCTCACAGTTTGGTCTAATATCGAAAGCGACCGTCTCATTCGCAAGAGTTGCAGAACGCCGTTCACAGTCACAAAAACAAAAAGGGCTGCTCTCGCAGCCCCTTCTTTACGAAGTCCGACTCAATTACTCGCAGCAGAAGTGGGAGGCGTCCATCCCTGTGTTGCAGGCATCCTTCTTTGATTGAGTGGTTGTGCCTGAAAAAGCGAATGCGGACAAGAACACGCCCACGGTAACTGCCATAAGGATCAGGTTTCGTTTCATGCTGGTACTCCGGAGTAACTTGAGGTTGATTGGAATGCTGGCCATAATATACTAATGCTGGTTGGACTTGTCAAGCAGAGTTTTGGGCCGTTATACGTTCTTTGCTATTCCACCACAAAATCGCTAAGTTCCATCGTTGCTGAACCGAATATCCAACCATCTTCACATCCTTGAATCCCTCAACACCTCCCACCAATTCATAGCAAGCATAAACGGAGAAACAAATGTACAGATTTGCCCTTGCCATCATCCCGTTCCTCTTCCTTGCTTCCCTTCTCTCCTCTTGTGGCAAGAAAGAGGAAAGGAAAGTCAGGACAATCGGCGTCTCGCTGCTCACGCGTGGACATATCTTCTATCGGGATCTCGAGGAAGGATTGAGGGAAGAAGCGGCAAAGCACAGTTACGAGCTGATCATTACTTCGGCGGACTTCGACCTCGGCAAACAGATTGGTCAGATTGAAGATTTTGTTGCCCGAAAGGTGGATGCAATCGTCGTCTGTCCGGTGGATTCACGTGGAGTGGGGCCGGGGATCAAACTGGCAAACACTGCGAAGATTCCCGTGTTCACCGCCGACATTGCCGCGCAGGAAGGAGAGATCGTAAGTCATATTGCATCCGATAATGTGGCAGGAGGGAGACTCGCCGGGGAATATCTTGCAAAGTCGCTGAACGGCAGAGGGAATGTCGCCGTCATCAACCAACCTGCAATTACTTCCGTTTTGGACCGCGTGCAAGGCTTCATGGAAGCAATCGCGAGCTTCCCGGATATGAAGGTTGTTGCCGACGTGAATGGTCAGGGGGTCCGCGACAAGGCGATGCAGGCAGCCTCCGATGTGCTGCAATCCCAACCCAACCTCAATGGCATCTTCGGCATCAATGATGATTCGGCGCTTGGTGCACTGGACGCCGTGCAGCAGTTCAAACGCACCAGCATCATCATCGTCGGTTACGACGCAACTCCGCCGGCCGTCGACGCAATCCTGAAAGACACGCCTCTGAGGGCAGACGTCATCCAGTACCCGAAGAAGATTGGCGCGACGACAATTGAGATGGTCAACAAACACTTCGGGGGAGAAAACGTGTCAAAGGTTGTTCCGGTCGAGGTCGGAATCGTTGACAAGATTGCTCTCGCAGCACAGACATCAAGGTAGCATGCAAATCACAATGCCATTCCCATCTCGATGGCTCCCCTTCTTGAATTACAAAATATAACCAGGCGCTATCCGGGGGTGGTCGCCCTCGATGATGTGAGTTTCTCGCTTAACGGAGGAGAGGTGCACTGCCTCGTCGGTGAGAACGGGGCAGGGAAATCCACACTTGTCAAGATTCTGTCGGGGGCGCTCGCAGCCGACGAAGGCATCTTGTCCATAGACGGCAGACAAATTGAGGTTCACTCCCCTGCCGATGCTCAGGCACTCGGGATCGGCATCATCCATCAGGACTTCAAGCTCGTGCCTGAGCTCTCCGTCGCCCAGAACATTCTGCTGGGTCACGAACCGTTGAAACGCCGCTCCCTCTTCATCGACTATGGACAAATGCATGAGAAGGCTCGCGGCACGCTTCGGCAGCTTGGCGAAGAGATTGATACCACCGCGAAGGTCGGGCACCTCGGGATTGCCGGGCAGCAGATCGTCGAGATTGCCAGAGCCCTTTCACGAAACGTCCGTATTCTTGCGATGGACGAGCCCACCGCATCCCTTACCAAACATGAGATCGCCAACCTCTTCAGGGTGATACATCGTCTCAAGTCCGAAGGTGTGGGCATCATGTATATCTCACATCGACTGGAGGAGGTGTTTGACATCGGAGATAAGGTGACGGTGTTGCGTGATGGGAAGGTCGTTCAGTCCTGTGTACTCACGGAGCTGGATCGGAGGAGCTTGATCAGCTTGATGGTCGGAAGGGAGCTTGAAGATGAGTACCCGGCAGCAACCCTGGTGCTCGGCACCGAGATCCTGCGTGTTGAGCATCTCGTGGCCGAACGGCTCACCGACATCAATCTGCAGTTGTTCAGAGGTGAAATCCTCGGCATCGTCGGGCTTGTCGGGGCCGGAAGAACCGAGCTCGCACGTGTGCTCTTTGGAGCCGACCCGGTCATTTCAGGGAAAATCCTTCTGGACGGAAAACCGATCGCACCGAAGTCGCCGCACGATGCGATCAACCATGGAATCGGTCTGCTCACCGAGGACCGGAACAGGCTCGGCCTTGTACTTCCCATGAACGTCAGAGAGAATATTTCGCTCGCCGGTCTCGATCCGTTCCTCACCGGACCGTTCATTAACAGAAAGGCGGAGGAAGCGGCCGCTCAACGCAGCGTTGAAGAACTCCAGATCAAACCCCAGGCAACCGAGGCCGAGGTGGAGACTCTGAGCGGAGGGAACAGACAGAAAGTGGTGCTTGCACGGTGGCTAAGCACGAAAGCCCGGCTTCTTATCTTCGATGAACCCACGGTGGGAATCGACGTTGGTGCAAAGTATGAAATCTACACGATTATCAACCGGCTTGCCGCAGCCGGCGTGGGCATCATGGTGATCTCGTCCGACCTGCCGGAGCTGCTGGGTGTGTGCACAAGGATCGCTGTGATGTGCCGTGGGCGGATCACCGGTATCATCCCGGCGAAGGACGCAACACAAGAACGCATCATGGCTCTCGCCACCGACTCCGATCAATGACCACGACACGGATATTGTCAAGAAAGGCTCCGGCGGAGCTGGGCATCGGCATTGCCTTCGTTGCGGAGTGCATCCTGCTTTCGCACCTCTCACCATATTTCCTGACCACGGAGAACCTCCTTAACGTCTCCTTGCAGGCTTCCATCACTGCGATCATCGCGGCCGGGATGACATTTGTGATACTGACAGGTGGTATAGATCTCTCTGTCGGATCCCTGGTTGCTTTCGCAGGCATTATTACTACGGATATTTTGAGGATCCATCTTCCTCTTCCAGTTGCCATCCTCGCCGGACTTTCGGTGGGCGCCGCGTCCGGCGCGTTCGCGGGCGTTTGCGTCACGCGATTCAATATAACACCGTTCATCGTCACTCTTGCTCTGATGACTATCTGGCGCGGGGCCGCGTTCGTATATACGGAAGGTCGTCCAATCTGGGAATTGCCGGAGTCATTCGGCTTGCTCGGAGCCGGTCGTGTGCTGGAAGTCCCCATCCCAACGTTGATGATGGTTATTGTTTACACCGTGTCACACATCGTCCTGACCAGAACGAAATTCGGACGGTACGTGTATGCCGTGGGCGGGAACCGCGAGGCAGCGCGGTTGGCGGGTATCCGGACCGACCGTGTGCTCGTGCAGGTGTACGTAGTGTGCGGGATGCTTGCTGCCATGAGTGGGATTCTTCTCGCATCGCGCATGAACTCCGGCCAGCCGAATGCCGGCTTGATGTATGAGCTGGATGTCATCGCCGCAGTGGTTGTGGGCGGCACAAGCCTGTTCGGCGGACGCGGTTCCATTATCGGTACATTCATCGGGGCAATGTTGATCGCCGTTCTTCGCAACGGCCTCAACCTGCTCAATGTGGGGTCATACGTGCAGCAGGTGGTTGTCGGAGCCGTGATCTTGCTGGCGGTGCTGATGGACCAGTGGAGAAGAAGGTAAGTACTGATATGAGAGTCCGGAATTACAGAGTCCATGTTCAATGAGGAGTATCCCATGCGTTTGTACGCAGTAGTTCTTCTTGGAGTTCTATTTCCTTCGGCGCTTTCTGGCCAATCGAATGTCGACAGGCTCGTTGAGCAGCTGGACTTCCTGAGCAGCGGGTCGATCAACAACTGGAAATACAGCACCGACCTCTCCATCGATCCGACGAAACCGGGCTTCGATGATTCCCAATGGAAGAACCTCAAACTCGACGAGCGCATTTTCCCCGATTCATGCTGGATCAGAAAAGAGATCATCCTCCCGGAGCGAATACTCGGCCAGACTATCAGCGGAGCGATGAAATTCCTCGTCTCGGTGGATGACTATGGCTATATGTGGATCGATGGCGTGGCCAAAGGACACTTCCCGTGGGATGGGGAATTCGTTCTGACAACCAATGCGAGGCCGGGACAGAAGATCACCGTCGCAATCAAAGCCATCAATACTGGCGGGCCACTCCGACTTATCCGCGCTCAGATTCAATCGGAAGGCTCGCTGGAACTCCGCACGACGATCGAGGATTTCTCACTCAGCATTCGGGTTGGGCAGAAACTGCTGAGCTCCGACACCTACCAAACGAATGCCCGCGTGAAAGTCGATCCGAAGATCGACAAATCCACAATGGACGCGGCAGAAAAGACGCGACTGAATAAGCTTCTGCAATCTCTCGCTACGAAAGTGGACGTCGATGCTCTGAGAGATGGAGCCGTCGACAAGTTCACATCATCGCTCAACACAATTCGCACACAACTCAAGCCCGTCAGTAACTATGCAAAACGCTTCACGCTGTATTTCGACTCGAACGCACACATCGACGCCGCATGGCTCTGGCGGGAGAAGGAGACCATCGAAGTATGTAAGAATACATTCGCCTCAGTCTTCAACATGATGGACCAACGGCCGGACTTCACCTATACACAGAGTGCCTCCGCATACTACGATTGGATGGAACGACTTTATCCCGACATCTTCAAGAAGATTCAGCAGCGCGTCAAAGACGGACGCTGGGAAGTCGTCGGCGGGATGTGGGTGGAACCGGACTGCAACCTTCCGAGCGGCGAGTCATGGGCTCGACATTTGCTCTACGCCAAGCGCTACTTCAGGAACAAGCTTGGCGTGGATGTGAAGATCGGTTGGAACCCCGACTCCTTCGGGTACAACTGGAACATGCCGCAGTTCTACCGCAATGCAGGCATCGACGCATTTATCACCCAGAAGATCGGGTGGAACGACACCAACGTCTTCCCGCACCGGGTGTTCTGGTGGGAAGGCCCGGATGGCTCACGCATCCTCAGTTACTTTCCGTTCGACTACGTGAACACCATCGATAATCCCTACCGACTCGTCGATTGGCAGCGACAGTTTGAAGCGAACACCGGCCTCACCAAGATGATGATTCTGTTCGGCATCGGGAACCATGGCGGCGGACCGTCCCTCGAAATGCTGGCGCGCATCGACAGACTCAGAACTCTGGATATCTTTCCAACGATTGAACATGGAACCACCACTAAATATCTCGATTGGATGAAAGGGCAGAACCTCTCCAACGTTCCGGTTTGGAACGACGAGCTCTATCTTGAGTATCATCAGGGTACATATACGACGCAGGCAAAGATGAAGGAGTTCAACCGGACAAGTGAAGTGCTCCTCACGAACGCCGAGAAGTTCGGCTCAATCGCAGCAACGCTGGGCAACTCATACGCCACAGATGAGTATGAGGCTGCGTGGCGAAAACTGCTCTTCAACCAGTTCCATGATATTCTCCCCGGCTCCAGTATCCGTGAAGTGTATATCGATGCAACGGAGACGCACGTCGAAGCGCAAGCAATCGGAAACCATCTGCTGACCGATGCTCTTCGCTCCATTGTTCAGAATGTGAACACATCCAGCGTGACCAAAGGAAAACCGGTTGTCGTGTTCAATCCCCTCTCCTGGAGCCGCACAGACATTGTGAACCTCTCAATCCCGTCATCGGGAAAGGACGAATTCGCGGTGTTTGAATCTGCTGGAAAAGAGATTCCTTCCCAGACGATCCAACGAGATCGCTACAATTCCGAAATCCTTTTCGTTGCTGAGAGCGTACCTTCCATCGGATACAAGACGTTCGAGTTGCGAAAGAAGAAGCCATCGCCCGCTTCATCCTCTTTGAAGATCAGCTCAACCACCGTTGAGAACAAGTCATTCAAAGTTACCATTGACCCAGAGTCCGGCTGGGTAAGGAGTATTTTCGACAAGCGAAATGGGAGGGAACTTCTAAGCGGCTACGGCAACGAGTTGCAAATCCTCGAGGACAAACCTTCCGCATGGGATGCATGGAACATCGGTCTGACGGGCGTGAAGTTTCCCTCGACTTTCAGACGGGCAGAGGTCATCGAGAATGGACCGGTCAGGGTTGTGCTGCGGTTGCATCGTGACTATCTGAAGCCTGGAACAAAGAAGGACTTCCCGACGGAGGATTTCCCCTCCAGCTTCTTCACGCAGGACGTCATACTGTATGATGGGATTGACCGTATTGACTTCAGGACGGATGTTGATTGGTGGGAGGACAAGACGATGCTGAAGGTCGCATTCCCGCTCACCGTTCAGGATACGGTTGCCACGTACGAGATTCCGTTCGGCACAATCCGGCGCTCGACGCAGATGCGTGACAGTTGGGATAGCGCAAAGGTGGAAGTCCCGGCACAACGCTGGGCCGATGTTTCCTCAGGTGGGTACGGCGTCAGCCTGCTCAACAATTCCAAGTACGGGTACGACATCAAAGGGAACACGATGCGGCTTTCGCTTCTCCGCTCTCCTCAATGGCCCGATCCCACGGCGGACAGAGGCCAGCACTCGATTGAGTATGCACTGCTGCCTCACACCGGAACGTGGCAGGACGCGCAGACAGTCAGGCGGGGATACGAGTTCAACAATCCGCTTATTGCCGTTGTGAGCAATCCGCACAAAGGGACGCTCCCTTCTTCTCATTCATTCATAACACTCTCGCCAGCGAATCTTGTTCTTTCAACGGTAAAGAAGGCCGAGGATTCCGATGCATGGATTCTGCAATGGTACGATTCGGACGGAGGAGGAGGCAACGCCCTCCTGGAGTTGCCAGGGTTGCCACGGAAGGTGATGCGGTCTAATTTCCTTGAAGAGGATGGTCAACCCGTCCCGTTCGCCGGAAGGACGGTCACCCTTGCAACAAGGCCGAGGGGGGTGGTGACAGTCAAAGTGAGTTTCTAGAATTGTTCGAGGAGGACGGATAGCATCAACAGACCAATCTCCTGCTTTTTCTCTGCGCTCTCGGCGTCTCCTGCGATGAAATGATGAATCTTAACGCAGAGACGCAGGGCACGCGGAGAATCGCAGAGTGAATAAACCTCCGCCTCGAACAACTGAATACAGCTGTGAAGGGAGCTATCAACAAGCCCTAATAATCTTTGCGTTCATTCCGCCCTCTCAGCGTCTATGCAATGAAATCCTAAGTCTTAACGCGGAGGCGGGATGAACTACGTTTGCAGAGAACCGCAGAGTAGAGAAGGGAGATACCATGCACGAAAACGAAATCTCAGAGCGAATCATCGGCTGTGCCATCGAAGTCCACAGGGCTCTTGGCCCTGGGTTGCTGGAAAGTGCATACGAGGAATGCCTTGCAGCAGAGATGGACGCTCAAGGCCTCCACTACGACCGCCAGAAACCGGTGCCCATCGTCTACCGCAACATCAAACTCGATTGCGGATACAGGGTGGATTTCGTGGTCGAAGGCAAAGTCGTCGTCGATCTCAAAGCGCTCGATCTTGTTCCGCCGGTGATGTATGCCCAAATTCTGACCTACGTTCGATTACTGGACAAGCGTCTCGGGCTCTTGATAAACTTCCACGTCGGACAGCTAAGTAAAGGTGTGAAGAGAGTTGTCAACAAACTTTAATAATCTCTGCGTTCGCTCTGCGCTCTCAGCGTCTCTGCGATTAGTCCCTTAGTCATAGGGCGGAGACGTCCCGTCAAAGGCGGGCGGGATAAACTGTGGACGTCGGAGAATCGCAGAGTGAGAGAAGGGGAGCGTTATGATTACTGGCGTGCATACGATGTTCTACTCTTCGGAACCGGAGAAGCTCAGGGAGTTCATCCGTGACAAGCTGGGCTTCCCACATACGGACGTGGGCGAGGGTTGGCTGATCTTCGACCTTCCCGAAGCAGACATGGGCTGCCATCCGGCCGATGCGGCGGAAGGGAGCCGTTCGGGAACCCATTATATCTCGTTCTATTGTGACAACATCGGGAAGACTGTTGCAGATCTCAAACGCCGCGGGGTTGAGTTCACGGACGAAGTCCAGGACGCCGGCTACGGGCTTGTTACCCACTTCCGAATGCCGGGAGACTTTGAGGTCGAGTTGTATGAGCCACGGTATACAAAAAAGTCGACCTCATCATGACGGACCTTTCCTGACCGGCAATGGCTCACCACAACGTGTTTGCTCCGGACAGACTCGCTCTTGCCCGGAACATTTTCCCCCACACCGCTCAAGGCAAGATCTACCTGAACCACGCGGGCACAAGCCCGCTTTCAACGCGAGTCGTTGGCGCGATGACGAAGTACTTGGGCGAGCGATCGGAGGGGAAACTGGAAACCTACCAGGACGATCTCCCGATGGTGGTTGAATGCAAAGCGTTCATTCAGAAGATCATCAATGCAGAGTCACCGGACCGCATTGCCCTCACCGCAAACACCTCAGATGCCATTAATATCGTGGCCTCAGGGATTCGATGGAAGGCCGGCGACCAGGTCTTGCTCAGCAACCTGGAGTTCCCCGCCAACGTCTGGCCGTACGTCAACCTGAAACGCCAAGGAGTGGAGGTCTCCATCGTCGAGAGCACGGATGGGACCATTGGCACCGAGATGATCCTTAAGGCACTCACCTCGCGTACAAGGTTGGTGGCGCTCAGTGCTGTGCAGTTTCTTTCAGGTTACCGCGCCGACCTCGCCGCCATTGGTGACGTGTGCAGACGGAGGGGAATCATATTCGCGGTGGACGGAATTCAGGCAGTCGGTGCTGTGCATATCGACGTTCAGCAGATGAAGATCAACGCGCTTGCCGCTGGCGGACAGAAATGGCAAATGTCCCCGCACGGCACCGGCTTCCTCTACATTACAGATGAGCTTCAGTCCAGATTGCAGCAAGCATACCTCGGTTGGCTGGCAGTTGAGGATCCGTGGAAGTTCAAGAACTATGATCAACCGGTCGCCCCAACTGCACGTCGATACGAAGGTGGGTCGCTCAACATGCCCGGCCTCTGGGGAATGCATGCCGCCCTGAAGACAATTCTTGAGTTCGGGCTGGAGAACATCGAGAGCCACATCCTGGGCCTCACCGGGATCCTGCTGAATGGCTTCGGCAACATGAACACGATCAGTCTCTCCACTCCGGTTGCAGACAGCGAACGAGCCGGGATCGTCACCATTCGACTGCCGGATGGGATCGATGAGCACGTTGTGTTCAGGAAGCTGCTCGCCCGTAATATCACGGCTGCGGTGCGTGAGGGGATGCTCCGTTTCTCACCCCACTTCTATTGCTCACCCGAGGAGATGAGAACGACCATAGACGCAACACAGGAGTGCATCATCCAATAGTCCAACTATCCACTTATCCATTCCTCGATCCACTCTGATGTCCAACCTCAGGCAGGCCCTCTCGACATTCGACCTCACGATGATCGCAATTGGCGGGACAATTGGCTCGGGGATATTCCTTACGCCCTCGCTCATCGCGCAGCAACTTCCTTCGCCGCTATGGATAATCGGCGTCTGGCTGCTTGGTGGAATCATGGCATTGTGTGGGGCACTGACGTTCGCCGAACTCGGGGGTATGATACCCCGCGCAGGCGGGATGTACGTCTATCTCTCCGAGGCGTATGGCACGCTTGTCGGCTTCTTGTTTGGTTGGGCATATTTCCTTGTCGTCAATACCGGTGGCATCGCCGCGCTCAGCATCGCGTTTGCCACGTACCTTGGCTTTTTTGTTCCGCTCAGCCCGACAGAGATTCAGATTGCCGCAATTACAGGCCTGGCCTCTGTGACGGCCTTGAATGTCTTCGGAGTGAAGATCGGTGGCCTGTTCTCCGACGTCTTCACCGTCCTGAAACTTCTCGGCATTGCCGGAGTAATTCTGGTGGGATTTGTTTGGGGATCAAGCGGTACAATGGATGTCGGTCTGTCGCTCGAACCTACCGGCGGACTCGGCACTGCACTCGCGGCCGCAATGGTGGGCGTGCTCTGGTCCTACGGAGGATGGCAGCACGCATCATTCACTGCTTCCGAAGCAAAGGACCCACGGCGGAGTGTTCCCCTGGCAATGGTCATCGGAGCAAGTGTTGTAGCTATCGTGTACGTGCTGACGAATCTGGCCTACATGTTCCTTCTCCCCATTCCGGCCATTGCAGCATCGCCCCGCGTCGCCTCGGATGCCGTGTCGGTGGTGTTTGGACCGATCGGAGGAAGCATCATCGCGCTTACCATCTTCATTTCAACATTCGGTACAACCGGCATCTATACTCTGACTGCGCCACGGATCTACTATGCCATGGCAGTTGATGGGGTGTTCTTTAAGAAAGTGGCCGAGGTGCACCCCCGGTACAGAACCCCCGCTGCTGCAATTCTCATCCAATCGTCGTGGGCGGTGGTCTTGATCCTCTTCTGGGGGACATTCGACAGGTTGATCTCGTATGTGGTGTTCACGGATTGGATCTTCTTTGGACTGACTGCTGCGAGCGTCTTCGTTTTCAGGAAGAGGAGACCCAACGCCGATCGTCCATACAAAACACTCGGCTACCCATTCACCCCTCTCCTATTCCTTGTCATCGCACTCTGGTTTATCATCAACACGCTCATAGAAAAGCCGGAGCAGGCATGGGCGGGGCTTGGATTTCTCGCCCTGGGTGTTCCGGTGTACCTCTATTGGAAGAACGCACGGAAGACCGTTGCAACACCCTGACCCGCGCTATGCGGGCTTTCGAGTGCGAACCGCTTGCGGGGAGGCGCGAATAGAGTTCACGTTGCAGACATAAGGGATGGTCGGATTGGAAGCGGTTTTCCAATCCGGAGGAGCTACGCTCAGACGAAGGTTGCGTCCTCGAACATATCATCAGGCAGATCCGGAGGGAAGGCACCGAAGTTCTTCCCCTCAGGTCGTTCGCTGACCACACTGTCCCCTTGTTGCTTTGAGGACTTCAGTTGGCTATACAGCACTGCGCCGCCAATTGCAGCCAGCCCGATGGCCAGCTTCCACCATTTTGCTCTCATGATGTTCAATCTCCTTCGTTTGACTTCCTAATTATCTCAACCGCATTTGATCCCATTTAGTTCGCACAATTTCCGGGCCACACGGAACCAGGAGGTATCATGCTCAATGTGGTTGCTTCAACAGTAGGAGTTGGATGAAAGAGGTTCGGCATGAAGTGAGAGAATGGGTACGCCGAAGGCGAGGAGGTAGCGAGGCCTCCTCACCTTTTTGAAAGGCACGTTGTCTAGTACTGGAATCCGAGTGTGATCGCAAACCCGGCCGGATCGACCACGAAAGTGTGGTTCTCAACCTTGTCTTCCTTCTTCGAACCAATATAGTAGCGTGGCTCCACAAAGATCTTCCCGATAAGGACTCGCGCAAAGAATGTCCCAAAAACATTGCCTCCATTCCTCGTGGCGCTACGGGCCTCGGGGATTCCGAGCAAGCCTGATGTTACACGGTAGTCGACACTGTAGAAGTACAAGTAGTATCCCCCACCGATGCCGACATAGCCACGCGTATCTGCGGTCGGTACGTCAAAGACCTGGTAGCCAAAGTTCGCGTGGAGGGGGAGAAGAACGATCGATTGAGAAGTGACATCCGGGCTGGAGGGTCTGAAGAAGCCGAATGTTTGCTTGAAGTACAGATCGATTGCACCGCTGAGAAAAAAACTGTGGCGGATAAACTCCGTGATACCATCCACCCCGAAGAGCAGGCCGTTGTTTAGTCCATCCCCCGGGCTATAGAAACCGAACTTGCCACTGTAGTATTGCCTGAGATCGGACGCCGCCTTCGAATCCTGACCAGGAGCGGCTGACCCTATGGCTGCAACAAGAATGACCGCAAGAACAGTTTGTCGCATACATGCCTCCCCATTTGTTGAACCAACGACACGGTTCATTATACGAAAGGGGGGATATTCACGCAACAAGCGTGAACCCCGAGCATAGATAATGAGTGAAAAAAAGGAGAAACGTTGTGTATTATGCGGGTGGCGGAACATTCCACAGTGCGATGCCAAAGGCAATCACTGCGAGGATCAGCCCGTACATGAACACGGTATAGCAGATTCGGAGCAGCTTGTACTTCTTCCCCAGCACCCGACCAAGAAAATAGAGATCCCTGACCATGGCTCCGTAGAGATACTCTTTGTCGTTCATCATCTCCTTCATCCCCCACTCGAAGTCCTCAAGCGTCGAGTTGTGGAAGTTACCGAAGAACAGGAGGTTTGCCCGCTTCTGTTCGATATCTTCACGCGTAAACGTCCCAGACGTGACGTTTGGCCGTGTGGCCAGGATTGCAAAGACCATCGCAGTAAGGCAGACGGCGAGTAGGATGATTGTAGGCACCACGAGGTGCGGATGTGTATCGAGTTTGCTGACGAGAAGTCCGAACACGATGGAGATGATGATCGCATTAGTGCTGATCATGATGTTGGCTTTCTGGTCGGCCATGGAGCTGAGATCCAGATGGTTCTTCGGGACCGTCCGGAACATCGTTTCAATGCCGCGCTCCGGCCGCCGTTCCTTTTCGGCCTTTGCAGCTTCCTTGTCCCTCCTCAGTTTCGCCTTTCCATTGCCTGCATCCGCACGGGCAGTGAACTCGCGAAGATTGTCCTGCAACTGGAGGAGGTTCCTGTTGCGGCGACTGGAATACTCCTGCCGAGCAAACTGCGTATGGAAGTTGTTCTTGCTCGCAAAGTCGATATTCAGGTTCAACCATTCGAGGTCGGAGAATGGCTTGCCGCGCCGCACTTCCCACTCGAACCGCAGTAATGCACTCCTCTCGAAGAACTTCTTCTTGCCGAGATGCACCATGTCCGCATCACAGACGATTTCCTCAAGGAGGTTCTGTGGATCCTGCGGCATCCGCGTGGCCCTGATGCACCCCGCAACCAGATCGATACGGTCCTGGGGGTAGCCCTGCCCCTGCAGGAATTCCGTTGCCATTGCCGCGCTTTTCTCCTCATGGCCATCGGACGACTCGATATACCCTACGTCGTGGAACCACGCGGCCAGCGTCACGACCTCCTGCTCGGACTTGCTGAGCTTGTTCCCTTGCGCAATCTCCACGGCAGCGTCTGCAACCTCCTGCGTATGCTCGATGGTGTGGTACACAGCCCAGGGAGGGAGCTTTTCCCTTATCAGCGTTGCGACATATGCCGAAACCTTCTTGACAATCTCGTTACTGCCGTTCATATCCTGGTTTGTTTATGGAAGTCGACGATATTATCGAGTCTGACCGGGGAACGACCGCTTGATGTTGGTCAGTAGATCTTCTGCCTTCACTCCCTCCCGTGCCGGTGCAAGTTCCTTGTATCGGTCGAGGGCAATCACTGCAGAGTTATAATCCTCATTCAGCGCGTGGACGAGGCCGAGGTTAAAGTAGAGATTGGGGAACGATGGTTCCACCTCCCCGGCAAGCTCGTAATGAAGCTGCGCAAGCCGGAGGTTTCCAGCATCGAAGTACAGATTACCGAGGTTGTAGTGGGACTCGAGGTGTCGCGGGTCGTGCTCAAGTGACTTTGTAAAGCAGTCGAATGCTTTCGCCGTATCCCCCGCTTTGGATTTGATAATCCCGAGGTTGCAATAGGAGTCGGCAACACTGTCCCCCTCCTCGATTGCTCTCTCGTATGTTTCCTCTGCACGCCGGTCGTCACGCTCGTCGAGCAAAAGCGCCTCCTCGAACGGACTGATGTTCGAAGGAAGCTTCAGTACCTGCGCGCCTGAAGTTGTGAATAGATTGAGCTGACCCGGCCGGGTCTCCCCTTTTTTCCGTTTCTTTACCCGCTCAAATCCGAACTTCGGCGGAGGCTTTTGTGAAAACTGTAGGACCTTACCCATGGACTCCTTTCACAAAGATATCCGGGGGACAGTTTTCTTCGATCATGCAACCTTGGTCTTCCTGGCTTTTGACTTGCCCGCTTCGCCGAGGCGAGAGCGAGGCGAGCCGTTCGTCGCCACTGCTTTCTTTTTCTCTCCCTTCGCCTTCTCCATTGGCTTCTTATGCGTCTTGGCCTGCTCGATGCTTTGCTTCAGGGCGGTCATGATGTCGACCGTGGGCTTCTCTTCTTCCTCTACCGTGACGATCTGCTTCCCCTCGATCTTGGCTTCGATCATTTCACGAAGTGCATCATGGTACCTGTCGGTCAAGTCGATCTTCTCGAGCTTCGTGGACATCGAGTCGATGAGGCTCCTGGCAAGTTTGAGCTGGTCTTTGTCGACGGTCTTGCCGTCAAGTTGTGGCACTTCCTTGACGTTGCGAATCTCCTTCGGCGTTCGGAGCTTGTACAGTGCCACCGCATTTTCAAGAGGCGCAATCAGCACGATATCTTCGCGATCACGGAGGACGACCTTCCCAACACCGACCTTTCCTGTCTCTCTTAATGCATGCGCGAGGAGTGAATACGCTTTGACCGCCACAGGCCCATCAGGTCCCGCAAAGTACGGTGACTCGTAGAGTGTAGGGTGAACCTCCTTCGTGTCGATAAATCCTTCGATCTCAATGATCTTCGTGCTCTTGAGCTTGATCTTCTCCAGATCTTCCTTTTCGACGATTACGTAACGTTCTGGCTCGTATGGGTAACCTTTCACAATCTCCTCTGAGGAAACCACCTTGTTGCACTTCTTGCATCTCTTATCGTATCCGATGGGACCATGGTCTTCCTTGTGCAACTGGTTGAAACTGATCTTCTGATCGGTGTCCACTGCGTTGTAGATACGTACGGGGATCGTCACCAGCGAAAACCGGATATGGCCTTTCCAGATTGCTCTCACGGTACCTCCAAGGATTTACAAGGAATACTTGAATGTTCTATCGTGGAGAAAAGGTACGGCAATTTTTCGACTCGTGCAAGCACTAGCGGCGAGTTGACAATTACAGGTGCCCACCTTTCTTGGGTCCGGCCTCAACCTCACAAACACTGATTCCAGTAGTGCCTCCATGGTCAGGTCATTTCTTTGTTTGGCCGCCCCGTAGTCGAGCATCGAGGATTGCCTTTAGTTCTGCAATGGCATCAAAATCACGAGGACGCCCTGAGGCTCGCTTCATCTCGATCAAACGTTCTATATCAACGCACAAACAACGGACTCCTGACACTTCAACTTCGTCAGAGTGCTTAACGAGGCGGGTGTACGTTGCTCCACCGACAGTTTCCCCGAAGAGGTCGAGCGCACCAAGTGAGGTGGTAAGTGTAAAGTTGAGACCGGAGAGCACTGTTTGAACGTCGAAACGGAATGGCAAATCCGGCGGTGCGTCGCGGAGATACGGATCAAGCGGTTGAAGTGCTGAAACGAGACGTTCAACATTGTCACGTTTCCGATCATAGACAAGATCGATATCGTACGTGGCCCGGGAGGAGCCATGGATGGCACCCGCAACGCCGCCGACAATAACAAACCGAACGCGATGCTGCACCAGCACCCGGAGAATGTCCCCGAATTGGGATGCCATTACTCCGCTCTCTTGCGGCGAAGCTTCTCCCCTGAATGGTGACACTCCTCAATGAACTCCATGAATCTCTCCAGCTTGGCCACACGCTCGCCCGGAGTCAGCTTCAGGTTCTCCAGTATGAGGCTGATATCCACATCCTTCTGGTAGATGGCAATAATATCGTCAAGACTGCTTTTGGGGAAAGGAGTTTCTTGTTCTACAGACATATATTCATGTGCTCCAGTGAATTCCGATTCCATGCAAATACATACTCATTGCCGTCACCAAAATCAAGCCACGGCCTGCAAGGGCCTTTACAAATCCGGCCTCAACCGCACAAACACCGGCTCGCGCAGCATGCCATCTTTGGTAAACGAGGCATACTGGACCTCGCACATGAGCTTCGGCTCCACCCACACGGTCTGAGCATCGTCAAGGGGTTTTTCTTTCACCGGGCGCTTCACCGGCTTGAGCTTCTTCAGCTCGGCAAAAATCTCCTTCATCATCTTCTGATCGAACCCCGTCCCTGCTTTCCCCACATACTTGAGCGAGAGTCCGTTCCGCTGTGCAATGTGCAGGGCACCGAATAACGACTCCCTGTCACCCTTCCCCTTCGTGTAGCCGATGATCACACAGTCGACCGTTTGGCGGGTCTTTATCTTCAACCATTGCGCGCTTCGCTTGCCCGGCTGGTAGGTGCTGTTCCTCTCTTTTGCCATGATACCCTCGAGACCCATCGCCGCTGCTGCTTTGAACAGCTCACCCCCTTCGCTCACCACTTCGCTCACGCGGTACTGGGTCCCCTTCTTGATGGCATCCGCCATCCACGCACGACGCCGAACGAGCGGTTCATTGACGATCGCACGACCATCCAGGTACAGACAATCGAAGACGTAGCAGACGGCAGGATACTTTGCGCGGGCTCGTTCAATTGTTCCCGGCGTGGTCTGCTGAATGCGGTGAATGGCGTTCTTGAAGACCGGCTTGCCGCCATCATCAAGGCAAACGATCTCCGCATCGAACAATGCCGACGTTGCCCTGAACGCTTGATCCGGAATCAGAAGCTCGGGAAACTTCTGCGTGATGTCGTGCTGCTTACGGCTGCGGATCCGGATTTCTCCTTCGTCGAGCGCAATCATTGCCCGGATCCCATCCCACTTCACCTCATACAGATAATCCCCTGAGACGGGTGGCTTGTCGGCGCTCTGCGACAGCATGGGCTCGATGGGGTCGCGCAGCCAGTCGACCTGCGGCTTGTCCACGCGCTGAAGGAGCCACTCGTTCTCTTTCGTGCGATGGGTACTGTACTCCGCGCTCAGCTCCTTGCTCTGAAGCCGAAAGTAGAATCCCTCCTTCTTCTGTTTCGTGATCTCATACTTACCACGTGCGAAGATCCACATATCGCCACCGCCATATTCACCCTTCGGGATTGTTCCTTCAAAGTTCAGATACTCCAGCGGATGGTCCTCCGTGGCAACAGCGAGCCGCATGATTCCCGGACGCGGCGGGAGACCCTTCGGCACGGCCCACGATTTCAGAACACCCTCCTGCTCCAGACGCAGGTCGTAGTGCAAACGCGACGCATGATGCCTGTGGACGACGAAGGCATTCCCTTCACCTACTGCGATGGCAGGTGGCGGCTCGGGTGTTTTCTCAAAGCTTCGCTTCTCTGCATACTTCTCCAGCGTCTCAGGAGTCTTGTGCTTGCGGGACGGCTTCAGGTCTTTCTTCGATTTGGTTGCCTTCCTTTCCGTATGAAGCGCCACGGCGTATGCCGCCACCGCTTCCCACGCATCCCCTTCTTTGAGCACAAGATCGGGAACTGTTCTCAAATTGAACTCAGACGGATCAGAGACATCCTTGAGATGTTCCCATAGCAACGGCATGGAGACCGTCGCTCCGGGCAGACCCCTGACACTGTACGCAGAGACAATCGTCTGGTAGGTGCGATTGCGGTAAATATCCACGAGCACCTTTCCCTTGCGCGCTTCCTTCTTTATGTGAAGGGTGGTGGTCTGACTGTTCGCGTCAACAAAGGGCTTCGCAAGCGACTGGGCGGCCTCAAATACTTTCTGGAAGTCCCATTTCGGTTCGATGGGCACCAGAATATGCAATCCTTTGCGGCCCGTCGTCTTAACGAACGGATGATAGCCGAAATCCTCAAGGTGCTCCTTCAAGTTGAACGCAATCTCAACCACATTGGGGAAACCATAGTTCTCGGGCGGATCCAGATCGAACACGAAATAATCCGGCCGGTCATAGTGAGGCGCCCGGCAGTGCATCTGATGCAGCTCGATGCACGCGAGGTTCGCAAGCCAGACAAGAGATGCTTCTTCCGTTGCAATGACGTAATCGATTTTGCTCTCGTCGCCGAGCTTCACATGCTCCAGCCATTCAGGTGCCCATTCGGGTCTGTTCTTCTGGAAAAACTTCTCTCCGGTAATGCCATCGGGAAAACGGACGAGTGAAAGCGGACGGCCTTTGATGTGGGCAAGAATCGTCGGAGCAATCTTCAGATAGTACTCAATCAGTTCTGCCTTGACAATCTTGTCGTCGGGGTAGAGAATTTTCTTGAGGTTTGACAGTTCGATTTTCCGCTTTCCGACCTGAGCTATCTGCGCTGTGCGGGGCATTCCGGTCTGTAGTCAGAAATAAGTGCCATCTACGGTACTACTAATCGGAAATATTGTCAAACTAAATATCAGCGCTTGATGCTCTCCTTCAAGTGTCGTAGATTTGTTCAGAAGAGATCTCTAAACCCCGCTTTGGCGTGGACTGAGCAGGAACCGGGAGCCGACATGATACGCATCGTGCCTGCAAGCCTCGCAATCGGTATGATATGCTGGGTTTGCAACACTCCGCCGATGGTGAAACACGAGCCTGTTCCTGCCGGACAATTGTCGTTCCTGAGAAACGAGGTACGGGAACTCATCCGGCCTGAATGCGGGAGTTGCCACACCTCCACACTCTCAACGGCAAAGCCCGGCGCTGTCGAAGTCTTCGACCTTGTGAACGATGATTGGTCGGCAACGATGTCTGGAGAGGAGCTCAACAGCTTCAGGAAACGGCTTCGCAAGCTGGACGATTCATCAAGAACCAAGGTTGAAAAACTCGTGATCGGCGAACTAGCACAGCAGCCCGCCGGATCGCCTATCGATTGAAACCGTAACTTGCAACTCACTACTCCTTCGCCTATCTTACCGTCCATTCTCCACTGAGCGACAACATCGATTCCCGTTCATGTTCTGGCTCAAGATCATTAAGGACTTCATCAAGATCCTGCGGGAGGGTCAGACATCCCGCCAGATTGCCGGAGGGTTCGCACTCGGTTCGATAATCGGCCTGTCTCCCATGTTCACACTGCAAGGGATACTCGTCTGGCTGATGATCCTTGTGCTGGATGTGAACCTCTCGGCCGCTCTTCTCTCTCTCACGTTATTCAGTCTTGCTGCGTTCCTGATCGACCCGCTGTTTCACTTGCTGGGATACACCCTCCTTGTGCAGGTGGACGCGCTTCGCGGTATCTGGACCTCATTATACAACGCACCCATCGCCCCGCTTACGCGGTTCAACAACACCGTGGTGTTGGGAAGCTTTGTGTTTGCTCTGGTATCCTCTTTGCCCGTGTACTTCGGGATGAAGCACTTCGTGGTTGCGTACAGGACTCACGTAGGCGCGAAGATCGAGAAATGGAAGATATATCAGGCGCTGAAAAAGAGCGCCCTGGTAAAGTGGTACCTCCGTATCCGTGATTTTGGAGGATAGCCATGAGAAAGAACTTCATACTGTTTGTCCTCATCCCTCTTGTCGCCACGCTGATTATTGTGTACCTCTTCGTTGACGGCTGGGTGGAGTCCGGGCTGGAAGCGGGCGGCGAAGCGATCGTCGGTGCAAAAGTGGAGATCGACAATCTGAGCGTCTCGTTATCCCCCCTCGGGATTGAATGGCAGAGAATGCAGGTTGCGGACCCGGATGATCCATGGAAGAACTTCTTCGAGACCGGCAAGGTACGGTTTGCGATGAACTTCGGGCAATTTCTCAGGAGCAAGTACATCATTGAAACGATGGAAGTGAACGAGCTGATCATCGGCACGAAACGCTCCACGGACGGGTCGCTCCCTGATCGCAAGAGTGCCGAGCCATCCGCGTCTGATGGGATGTTCACATCGCTCGCAGAGGAGGCACTCAAGAAGACGGTCGAGCAGACCCCCGTCTTCAACCTCGATCTGCGCAAGGGGATTAATGCAGACAGCCTTGTCAAAGCACTCGACATCCAGACGCTGAAACATATCGACTCACTGCGACAGCACACGCTGAAGGCATCGGAACAATGGAACGCAACGCTGAGCGACCTGGAATCATCGAAGCAGAAGCTGGTGGAAACGGAAGCCAACCTGAAAGCCATCAATCCCTCAGAGCTGAAAAGTGTCGACAAGATCACTGCTGCCATCTCCACGGTTGACAACGCGGCAAAGAGCATCGGCGAGATCAAAAGAACGTTTGATGAACGACGGACAGCGGTTACGACCGACATTCAGAGAATCAGTTCGGCTGTCGGCTCGATCGACGATATTGCAAAGAAGGACTTTCAGCGGCTGCTTGGCATGGCCAGTTTACCCAACCTGAATACAGCCGGGATAGCCCAGCTCCTTGTAGGGCAGGAAATGTATCAGAAGGCAATGGGCTATCTTCACTGGGTGGATGTTGGGCGGACATACGTGAAGAAATATTCTCCGGAGCCCGGGTATGAATCCCCTCCCAGGATGAAAGGACAGGACATCCACTTCCCGGTGGAGCGTGGTTACCCCAAGTTCTGGATCAAGAAAGTGGCGATCTCAGGCGGCACCGACAAGGCTCAACACCAGGACTTTATTTACGCACAGGGTGAGGCGCGAAATATCTCGGACAACCAGGC
>Ga0326597_10001048_pt1 | contig 46016 bp, 36 predicted proteins | sample RVTome_12_FD_203789 | JGI IMG/M metagenome (GOLD analysis project Ga0326597, IMG submission 203789) | Soil microbial communities from uranium-contaminated site in the Upper Colorado River Basin, Wyoming, United States - RVT100D185 | ecosystem: Environmental > Terrestrial > Soil > Contaminated >...
AGCCGTCGCGCGCAAGATTGGCGTGCCGGACAAGGGGCTTTCGCAGGCTCGCGATTTTCTGAAAGCGCTGTACCGCGCGTTCGATGAGACCGATGCCTCGCTCGCCGAGATCAACCCGCTGATCGTGACCGGGGACGAGCGTGTGCTCGCGCTCGATGCCAAGATGAATTTCGACGACAGCGCGCTCTTCCGCCATCCCGAAATCGTCGCGATGCGCGACCTCGACGAGGAGGACCCGGCAGAAGTGGAGGCGTCCAAGTTCGACCTATCCTATATCTCGCTCGACGGGAACATCGGCTGCCTGGTGAACGGAGCGGGCCTGGCGATGGCGACCATGGACATCATCAAGCTCTACGGCGGCAATCCCGCGAATTTCCTGGACGTGGGCGGCGGCGCATCCACCGAGAAGGTGACCGAAGCATTCAAGATCATGCTCCGGAACCCGGGGTTGAGGGCGATCCTGGTCAACATCTTCGGGGGCATCATGAAATGCGACGTCATCGCCGAGGGGGTAGTCGCCGCGGCGCGCGAGGTGAGCCTGAACGTGCCGCTGGTGGTGCGCCTGGAAGGCACCAACGTCGAGCTCGGCAAGAAGATACTCGCCGAATCGGGATTGCCGATCATTGCCGCGAGCAACATGGCGGATGGCGCTGAAAAGGTGGTCGCGGCCGCCAAGGGAAGATGAGACCGCTGGAGGCGTTTTTCGCTCTGAACAGTGGCCGGAGTGAGTAACCACTTACAATCGAACCAGGGCGGATCCAGATGAGCATCCTGATCGACAGGAATACCCGGGTGATGACGCAGGGCATTACCGGCAAGACCGGCCAGTTTCACACCCGGATGGGGAAGGCGTACGCCAACGGCAAGAGCTGCTACGTCGCGGGCGTCACGCCAAAAAAGGGCGGGCAGAATTACGAGGGCATACCCATATTCGAGACCGTAAAGGAGGCGAAGGAAAAGACCGGCGCCAACGTATCGGTGATCTACGTGCCGCCGCCGTTCGCCGCCGCGGCGATCGACGAGGCGGTCGACGCGGGCCTTGACCTCGTCATCTGCATTACGGAGGGCATCCCGGTGCGCGACATGATCCGCACCCGTTACCGGATGCAGGGCTCGAAGACGCTGCTGGTCGGTCCCAACTGTCCCGGCGTGATCACGCCGGACGAGATCAAGATCGGCATCATGCCCGGGCACATCCACAAGAAAGGGCTGGTCGGCGTCGTGTCGCGGTCGGGCACGCTGACTTACGAGGCGGTGGGCCAGTTGATGGAAGCCGGGCTGGGGCAGTCCACGTGCGTGGGCATCGGGGGCGATCCGGTGAACGGACTGAAGCACGTCGACGTGCTGAAGCTGTTCAACGACGATCCCCAGACCGAGGCGGTCGTGATGGTCGGCGAAATCGGCGGCTCCAATGAGGAAGAAGCGGCGCGCTGGGTCAAGGCCAATATGAGAAAACCGGTGGTCGGCTTCATTGCCGGCGTGACGGCGCCGCCGGGCAAGCGCATGGGCCACGCGGGAGCGATCATTTCCGGCGGAAAGGGCACGGCGGCGGAGAAGCTGGAGGTGATGGAAGCGTGCGGGATACGGGTGACCCGGAATCCTGCTGAAATGGGCAAGCTGCTGAAATCGGTGTTGAAGTAGGCGCGGGTTCGCGGCCTGCTTGCGAGGAGGGCTGTTGGAGAGTGGCATCGTGAGGAAGCAGCGCGCTGGCGGCGCGCTCGGCAAGCCCAAGGGCAGGCCGGTCGAGGCACGGGCGCTGGCCGAAGTGCAGTCACTGCTGGGCAAGGAACCGCGGCGGCGCGATCTGCTGATCGAGTACCTGCACCGCATACAGGACCGCCACGGCTGCCTGTCGGCGGCGCACCTGGCGGCACTGGCGCGTGAAATGCGCCTCGCGCAGACCGAAGTCTACGAAGTCGCGACCTTTTATCACCATTTCGATGTCGTCAAAGAGGGCGAGACGCCGCCGCCGCCTCTCACGGTGCGGGTCTGCGATTCGCTCTCCTGCGAGCTGGCGGGCGCCGGGGCGCTGATGGCGTCCCTCAAGCGCGAGCTTGGCGGGCGGGTTCGCGTGATTCCCGCGCCGTGCGTCGGCCGCTGCGAGCAGGCTCCGGTGGCGGTGGTGGGGCAGAATCCGGTGGCGCAGGCTACGGCGGCAAAGGTGAAGCCGATTGCCGATGGCGGCAGGACGAAGTGCCCGGTGTCCCAGTACATCCGGTATGCCGAGTACCGGAAACACGGCGGCTACCGGATCGCCGCAGACTGCCTTTCCGGCAAGCGCGACGCCGAATCCATCCTCAAGACGATGGAGGATTCCGGGCTGCGCGGTCTCGGGGGCGCGGGGTTCCCTGCGGGGCGGAAGTGGCGCCTCGTTCGGAACGAGACAGCGCCGCGCCTGCTCGCCATCAACGTCGACGAGGGCGAACCCGGCACGTTCAAGGACCGTTACTACATCGAGCGCGACCCGCACCGCTTCCTGGAAGGCGCGATCATCGCCGCGTGGACCGTGCAGATTGCCGAGGTGTATATATACCTCCGCGACGAATACGCGGGGTGCCGTGAAATCCTCGAGCGCGAAATCCGGGCGCTGCAGGCGGATCCGCCCTGTCCGCTGCCGCCGATTTACCTGCGGCGCGGCGCGGGCGCCTACATTTGCGGGGAAGAGTCGGCGATGATCGAGTCCATCGAGGGCAAGCGCGGCATGCCGCGGCTGCGCCCGCCGTACGTGGCGCAGGTCGGCCTGTTCGGCTATCCGACGCTCGAGCACAATATGGAGACGCTTTACTGGGTGCGCGAGATCCTCGAAAAGCGCGCCGGCTGGTTCGCCTCGCACGGCCGCCACGGCCGCAAAGGGCTGCGCTCGTTCTCGGTGTCCGGCCGCGTGAAGAGACCGGGGGTGCATCTCGCGCCGGCCGGCATCACGGTGAAGGAGCTCATCGAGGAATACTGCGGGGGCATGCTGCCGGGGCACCGGTTCTACGCCTACCTGCCGGGCGGCGCATCGGGCGGCATCCTGCCGGCGTCCCTCGGGGATATTCCGCTCGATTTCGACACGCTGCAGGAACACGGCTGCTTCATCGGCTCGGCCGCCATCATCGTCCTGTCCGACCGCGACCGGGCCGCCGGCGCGGCAAGGAACCTGATGCGGTTCTTTGCGGACGAATCCTGTGGGCAATGCACGCCATGCCGCGTCGGCACGGCCAAGGCCTTGAAGCTGATGGAGGCGCCGCGTTGGGACCAGCCACTGCTCGAGGAGCTGTCCGTGGCGATGGCGGACGCCTCGATCTGCGGCCTGGGACAGGCGGCGCCGAATCCCATACGGTGCGTGGTGAAATTTTTTCCGGACGAGATCAAATGAAGCCGTCAGGCATCAGCCGCCCGCCGGCAGTATTTATGCGGACTGGGCCGGTTCGGCTGACTGCTGACCGATGACAACTGGCGGCTGCGAGCGGAGCGAGCGATGACCGCAATGACCAAGGACGAACTGAACGCGATGCCCGTGGAGTTCAGGCTCAACGGCAAAGATGTTATAGCCGCGGGCGGCGAGACCATACTCCAGGCCGCGAAGCGGCACGGGGTCGAGATTCCCCACCTTTGCTACAAGGACGGGCTGCGGCCGGACGGCAATTGCCGCGCCTGCGTGGTCGAGGTGAAGGGGGAGCGCGTGCTGGCGGCATCGTGCTGTCGCAAGCCCGCCACGGGCATGGAAGTCTTCAGCGACAACGCGCGCGCGCGCGCCTCCCAGAAGATGGTGGTGGAGTTGCTGCTGTCCGACATGCCCGAAACGCGCCATACGCTTGATTCCGAGCTCGATCACTGGGCGGCGCGGCTCGGAATCGGCAAGGCGCGATTCGCACCGCGCCACCAGCCCGCGGCCGACCTCTCGCATCACGGCATCGCGGTGAATCTCGACTCCTGCATTCAGTGCACGCGGTGCCTGCGCGCCTGCCGCGACGAGCAGGTGAACGACGTGATTGGCTACGCGTTCCGCGGCGAGCGCGCCAAGATCGTTTTCGATCTCGACGACCCGATGGGGGAGTCCACCTGCGTGGCGTGCGGCGAATGCGTGCAGGCGTGCCCGACGGGGGCGCTGATGCCGGCTCGCGGCGTCGGCTTGACGAATCCCGACAAGGAAGTGCATTCGGTCTGCCCGTACTGCGGCGTCGGCTGCCAGCTCACCTACGCGGTCAAGGACAACCGGATTCTCTACGTCAATGGGCGTGATGGCCCGTCGAACCACGGACGCCTGTGCGTCAAGGGACGCTACGGCTTCGACTACGTGCACCACAAGCAGCGCCTGACGAAGCCGCTGATTCGCAGGCCGGGCGTGCCCAAACACGCGGACTTCGTCATGGATCCCGCCAATCCGCTCGAGTATTTCCGCGAGGCGAGCTGGGACGAGGCCCTCGACCTCGCCGCGGGCAAGCTGAAAGCGATCCGAGACCGCGACGGCAAGCAGGCGCTCGCCGGCTTCGGCTCGGCCAAGGGCACCAACGAGGAGGCGTACCTGTTTCAGAAGCTGGTGCGCATCGGCTTCGGTTCGAACAACGTGGACCACTGCACGCGGCTGTGCCACGCGTCGAGTGTTGCCGCGCTGATGGAAGGCATCAACTCCGGCGCGGTGTCGAACCAGGTGAATGACGTGGCGCGCGCGGAAGTGATCTTCCTGATCGGCGCCAATCCCGTGTCGAACCACCCGGTGGCCGCGACCTGGATCAAGAACGCCGCCAGGAGCGGCGCCAAGCTCATCTACGCGGACCCGCGCCGCTCCGAGCTCTCGCGCCACGCGCACATCATGTTGCAGTTCAAGCCCGACACGGATGTCGCGCTCCTTAACGCCATGATGCATACCATCGTGCACGAGAATCTCGTGAACGAGGCTTTCGTCAAGAGCCGCACCATCGGCTACGAGGAGCTGAAGAGAAACGTCGCGGGCTACAGCCCGGAGGCGATGGCCCCGGTCTGCGGGATACCCGCGCAGACCATACGGGAGGTGGCGCGCCTGTACGCGACATCGAAGGCGTCGATGATCCTGTGGGGCATGGGCATCTCGCAGCACGTTCACGGCACCGACAACGCGCGCTGCCTGATCGCGCTCACCATGATGACCGGGCAGATCGGGCGGCCCGGCACCGGACTGCATCCGCTGCGGGGCCAGAACAACGTGCAGGGCGCATCCGACTCGGGCCTGATCCCGATGGTGTTCCCCGATTACCAGCGCGTCGACAACCCGGACGCGCGCGCGCGATTCGAGAAGCTGTGGAACGCGTCGCTCGACCCGAAACCGGGCCTCACGGTCGTTGAAATCGTGTACGCGGTACTCGACGGGAAGATACGCGGCATGTACATCATGGGCGAGAATCCGGCGATGTCGGATCCCGACGCGCACCATGCGCGCGAGGCGCTGGCGAAGCTCGAGCACCTGGTGGTGCAGGAGATCTTCCTCACGGAGACCTGCTATTACGCGGACGTGATCCTGCCCGCCACCGCCTGGCCGGAGAAGGACGGCACGGTCACCAATACCGATCGCATGGTTCAGCTCGGTCGCAAGGCGCTCGCCGCGCCGGGCGAGGCGAAGGCCGACCTCTGGATCATCCAGGAAATCGCCCGGCGCATGGGGCTTGACTGGAACTACGGCGGGCCGGCCGACGTGTTCAACGAAATGCGAAAGGGCATGAACTCGATTGCCGGCATCACCTGGGAGCGGCTCGAGGCGGAAAGCTGCGTCACCTACCCGTGCGAGAACGAGGGCGACCCGGGCCAGCCGGTCGTCTTCGTCGACAAGTTCCCGACGCCGACCGGGCGCGCGAAGCTGGTGCCGGTGGACATCATTCCGGCGGCCGAGCGGCCGGACCGCGAATTCCCGTTCGTCCTCATCACCGGGCGCCAGCTCGAGCACTGGCACACGGGGGCTATCACGCGGCGGGCATCCGTGCTCGACGCGATCGAGCCCGAGCCGACGGTGGCGCTGCACCCGCTCGATCTGGATGCGCTCGGGGCGAAGCCGGGCGATGTCGTGACGGTGGAATCGCGGCGCGGCATCATCTCGCTCTACGCGCGGGCGGACGACGGCACGCCCCGCGGCGCCGTGTTCGTTCCGTTCTGTTTCTATGAGGCGGCGGCAAACCTGCTCACCAATCCGGCGCTCGATCCCTACGGCAAGATACCGGAATTCAAGTACTGCGCCGTGAAGGTGATGAAAGGCGGGGAGCTCACGCCGCGCTCGAGCTACGGCGGCGGGCAGGCGCTCGCGGCGCTGGAAAACGCCTAGAGAGTGAACCACCGCCAAGACGCCGAGAGCGCCAAGAAAAAATATTCGGACAGGGAACGGCGCCGAGCGCAGGCCGGCCGCGGCTGGCCGTTTCTTATTTTGTTTTTCTTGGCGGTCCTGGCGGTTCATTGATTGCAATCAGGAGAGGAACAACCCCATGCCTTTGTCGGACATCGAAATCGCGCAGCAGGCGAAGCTGGTGCGCGTTACCAAGGTCGCGGAAAAGCTCGGGATTCCCGAGGAACACCTCGTGCCGTACGGCCACTACAAGGCGAAGGTCGCGCTCGACTACGTCGACGACCTGAAAGCCAGGAAGAACGGCAAGCTGATCCTGGTGACGGCGATTACGCCGACGCCGGCGGGCGAGGGCAAGACCACCACCACCGTCGGCCTCGGCGACGCGCTCAACCGCATCGGGAAGAAGGCGATTCTATGCCTGCGCGAGCCATCGCTCGGGCCTGTGTTCGGCATGAAAGGCGGCGCGGCGGGCGGCGGCTACGCCCAGGTGGTGCCGATGGAAGACATCAACCTGCACTTCACCGGCGATTTCAGCGCCATCGGTCTCGCCAATAACCTGCTTGCGGCGGCGATCGACAATCACGTCCACCACGGCAACGAGCTCGGCATCGACGTGCGGCGCATCACCTGGAAGCGCGTGGTGGACATGAACGATCGCGCGTTGCGAGACATCGTGGTCTCGCTGGGTGGCCCGGGCAACGGCTATCCGCGCCAGGACGGCTTCGACATCGTGGTGGCGTCCGAGATCATGGCGATTTTCTGCCTGGCGACCTCGCTCAAGGACCTGAAGAACCGGCTCGGCAATATCGTCGTCGGTTATACCCGCGACCAGAAGCCGGTGCGCGCCAAGGATCTCAAGGTGCACGGCGCGATGACGGTGCTGCTGAAGGACGCGCTCGCGCCCAACCTGGTGCAGACGCTGGAGAACAATCCCGCGTTCATCCACGGCGGCCCGTTCGCCAACATCGCGCACGGCTGCAATTCCGTCATCGCCACCCAGACCGCGCTGAAGCTTGCCGATTACGTCGTGACCGAGGCCGGCTTCGGCGCCGACCTCGGCGCGGAGAAGTTCATCGACATCAAGTGCCGCAAGTCCGGGCTGAGGCCCGACGCGGTGGTGATCGTGGCGACGGTGCGCGCGCTCAAATACCATGGCGGGGTCGACCTCAGGGAGGTCAACAAGGAAGACCTCGCGGCGCTGGAGAAGGGCATCACCAATCTCGAGCGCCACGTCAACAACGTGCGCAACCACTACGGATTGCCGTGCGTGGTGTCCATCAACCGCTTCAATTTCGACACGCCCGCGGAAATCGAGCTGCTCAAGAAGAAAATGGCGCATCACGAAGCGCCGGTGATCCTGGCAACGCACTGGGCGGACGGCGGCAAGGGAGCGGAGGAAGTCGCGCGCACCGTGGTCGATCTGATCGAGAACGTGCCGTCGAACTTCAAGTTCGTCTACGAAGACGCGCTGCCACTGTGGGACAAGATCAGGACCATTGCCAGCACCATCTACGGCGCGGGCGAAGTCACCGCCGACGCAAAGGTGCGCGGCCAGATCAAGAAGCTGCAGGAAGACGGCTATGGTCACTATCCCGTGTGCGTGGCGAAGACCCAGTATTCGTTTTCGACCGATCCCAAGCTCCGCGCCGCGCCGTCGGGCCACGTGATCAATGTCCGTGAGGTGCGGCTCGCCGCCGGCGCCGAGTTTGTCGTCATGGTGTGTGGCGATGTCATGACCATGCCGGGCCTGCCGAAGGTGCCGTCGGCGGAAAAGATCGACCTTGACGACGATGGCAAGGTGGTAGGATTGTTCTAACCGCCGCGCCCGTCGGCATCATCGCCCGCTCCGCGATTGCCGCTGCCGGGAAATCCTGGCAGTGAGAGAAGGCCAAACCGCAATGCCATGTTGACGCATGGGCGGCGGTCGTGATAGAAAGCGCGCGGGAATTCCGAACGCTTCTCGGAATGTCCCCCCAAAGGGGAGTAGCTAGAGCGGCGCGGCAGCCCGCGCCGCTTCGGTAGGTCGTCAAGACGGGAACCGGCGTTTCCGGTTCCCCGGCCCTCCGGCAAGGCTTCTTGCCAGCGAGACCTTTGACGGGCGGGCAGGTTTTGCCCTCCCGGAAAAGGCGCTTGGCAGGTCGCAGCCGGGCAATCCAAAATCGGGTTCTCATTGCGGCGCCGCTTGCACACGGCGGTGTCCGGGAGAGCCAGCTAAGGGCGCGCATCATGGACAGCCTCACCTCCGCCATTCTCGTATTTCTCGGCAGTTCCGTTTTCGTCATCCTCGCGGGCGTCGCGCTCGCCCGGTTCGGAGACGAGCTCGCGGAGAAGACGGGATGGGGCACGCTGTGGGTCGGCACGATACTCGTCAGCGTGTCCACCTCCCTGCCTGAGCTTTCGATCAACATCTCGGCGGTATGGCTGGAAAAATCCCCCGGGCTCGCGCTGGGCAACGTGTTCGGCGCCAACATGATCAACATCTTCGTGATCGGGCTGGTCGCGCTCCCGTTCGGCATCAGGAACTTATTCGGCCACCAGGGCGGGGATACGCAGAGGCTGGTGCAGGTCGCCATCGGTCTGGTCGCGCTCGCCATCGTGTTGGCGGTATCGGGCGATTTCAAGCTGGGCCCGGCCAGCTTGGGCGGATTGCTGATCGCGATCGCTTACATCACGGGCATGCGGGCGGTCTACAAGGCCGGGCGCACGGATATGGATCTGGAAGATGTCCCCAGCTTAAAAGGCAGCGCGCGCAATGCTTGGATCGGGTTCGGCGTCGCGTCGCTGGTGGTCATCGTTGCCGGGCGGTATCTCGCGGGGAGCGCCGATACCATCGCCGAGATCAGCGGCATCAGCGCGAGCTTCATCGGCGTGCTGCTGGTCTCCATCGTGACGACGCTGCCGGAAGGGTCCGTGACCGTGGCGGCCGCCTTTCGCAAGTCCTATGGTATCGCCATCGGCAACGTGTACGGGAGCTGCGCGTTCAATATCTTCATTATCACCTTTGCGGACCTGTTCCACGACGGGCCGCTGCTGCGCGCCATGGAGGGCGCGCACTACGTGGCTGCGGGCGCCGCGCTGATGCTGATGAGCATGGGATACTTCATCGTCAGGGACAGCCAGTCGCCTGCCCTCAGGCTGGGGCGGTTCCTGACTCCGGCCATTCCCGTGGTGTACCTCGTCGCGCTGTACCTGGTCTATTCCCTGGCGCAGCGGTAAGCGCCGGGACCGAAGCTGCCCGGTTTACCCGGCTCGCCGGTTCGAATCCGCTTAAAACAAAGGCGCATTTTTATGGACAGTCTCGGCACCGCGGTACTCGTATTCATGGTCAGTTCCGCGGCCGTGATCTTCGCGGGTATCGGACTCGCGCGTTTCGGCGACGAATTGGCCGAGAAGACGGGCTGGGGCAAGCTCTGGGTCGGCACGCTTCTCGTCAGCATCGCGACATCGCTGCCCGAGCTCACCGTGAACATTTCGGCGGTCTGGCTGGAAAAGTCGCCGGGCCTTGCCCTTGGCAACGTGTTCGGCGCCGACATGATCAACGTCTTCGTGCTGGCGGTGGTTGCGCTGCTCTTCGGCGTAAGGCACCTGTTCGAGAATCAAGGCAGGGACACGGAAATCCTGGTGCTGCTCGGCGTCGGGCTGGTCTCCGTCGCAACGCTGATGGGCGCACTGGGCGACGTGAAGCTTGGCCCGACCAGCCTGGGGGCGCTGCTGATCCTGGCGGTCTACGTCGGCGGCATGAGGGCGGTTTACCACGCGGGCCGGACCCACATGCACCTGGAGGACATTCCCGCTCCCGCGGGCAAGGCGCTCGGGGCCTGGATCGGGTTCGGGCTCTGTTCCGCCGTGGTCATCGTCGCCGGCCGCTTCCTGGCATCGAGCGCGGACAGCATCGCGGAAATTACCGGTATCGGCGCGAGCTTCGTCGGCGTGCTGCTGGTCTCGATCGTGACGACACTCCCCGAGGCGTCGGTGACCGTGGCCGCCGCGGTGCGCAAGTCCTACGGCATCGTGATCGGCAACGTCTACGGGAGCAATGCCTTCAACGTATCCATCGTGTTCTTCGCGGACCTGTTCCACGCGGAAGGGCCCCTGCTGCGATCCATGGAGGCGGCGCATTTCGTTGCGGCGGCGGGCGCCCTGGTCCTGATGGCCATGGGGTACGCCCTCATTCGGGGCTGCCAGGGGCGCGTGGCATCCTGGACGGGGAAACTGACCCTGGCGATTCCGTTTGTGTACGTGGTCGCCCTCTACGCGGTTTACACGTTCGCCCGGCAGTAAGCGGAATCGATGCGGCACGGTCACCGGCCGCAGAAGCGGGTATGATAGCCATCCCGGGCTGCGATATTGCAGCGCGTCATACTCGGGGCCTCGAAACCGCATGATGAAAAATTGACGCCGGTCAATGGTTTTCGTGCCGGGTTCGCGGATGATTGCGCAGTCAGTGCATCGTCAGCCGTCTGCAGGCTGGAGTGGCAGTACCCAGAACGGTTCAACAAACATGAGGAGTCAGTCATGCGTATTCAACGTTTCTTGACGTGCAATGCCGTGCTGCTTGCGGTCGCGTTCGCCGCGCCGGCCGCGGCATGGGAGCCGAGCAAGACGGTCGAGTTCATCATTCCGGCGGGCACCGGCGGCGGCGCGGACCAGATGGCGCGCTTCACGCAGGGGATAGTTGCCAAACACAACCTGATGAAGCAGTCGATCGTGCCGATCAACAAATCCGGCGGCGCCGGCGCGGAAGGCTTCCTCGATGTCAAGGCATCGAAGGGCGACGCGCACAAGATCATCATCACGCTGTCCAACCTGTTCACGACACCGCTGGCGACCGGGGTGCCGTTCAACTGGAAGGACCTGACGCCGGTGGCGATGCTGGCGCTCGACAACTTCGTGCTTTTTGTCAACGCCGAGACGCCGTACAGGACGCCGAAGGACTACATCGAGGCGGCGAAGAAGGCGGGCCCCGGCAAGTTCAAGATGGCGGGCACGGGATCCAAGCAGGAGGACCAGATCATCACGGTCGCCATCGAGAAGGCCGGCGGCGTGAAGTTCACCTACGTGCCGTTCAAGGGCGGCGGCGCGGTCGCCACGCAACTCGTCGGCAAGCACGTCGACTCGACGGTCAACAACCCCATCGAGGCGGTCGCCCACTGGCGCTCCGGCAAGCTGCGGGCACTGTGCGTTTTCGACGGCACCCGCATGCCGTACAAGGCGAAGGTCACGAAGACCATGTCCTGGAACGACATTCCGACGTGCAAGGAGGCGGGCATCCCCATGGAGTACACCATGCTGCGCGGTATTTTCATGCCCGCGGGCGTCTCCCAGGAGGTCGTCGATTATTACGTCGGGTTTTTCAAGAAGTTGCGCGAAACCCAGGATTGGAAGGACTTCATGGAGAAGGGCGCCTTCAACCAGACCTTCATGGCCGGCAAGCAGTATGCCGACTGGGTCGCGAACGCGGAGGTCCTGCACCGCAACCTGATGAAGGACGCGGGCTTCCTCGCCAAGAAAAAATAACGCGGTAACGGGGCGGGCATGCGCCCGCCCCGTCTGCTTGTCAATTCGGGCCGGGCGCCGGTGTGCGCCCGGTGCCTTTCGATCGAGCATTGCCCGAGATGGAAAACGCCAAGGATAGGGCTGGGCGCGCGGTGCGCGTCGTCACCATGGACGTCATCGTCGCGGCGCTGATTTTTGCGCTTGGCGCGGTGGTGGTCTACGAAAGCTACCGGCTTGGATCGCGCTGGGGGGCGGACGGACCGGATGCGGGCTACTTTCCGTTCTACATCGGATTGTTGATTTGCATCTCCAGCGGTGTCGTTCTCGTTCAAAGTCTGTTCCGGCTCAAGCGCGAATCGAAGATCTTCGTCCGGCAGGACCAGTTCATGCAGGTGCTGGTCATACTGGTGCCCGCGACAATTTACGTGCTGGGCATCGAGTACATCGGCATCTACGTCCCGTCGCTCGTGTTCATCGGCCTGTTCATGAGATTCGCCGGGAAGTACAGCGGGCTGCGCAGCGCAGTCGTGGGTCTTGCGGTGAGCGCGATTGCATTCATGCTGTTCGAGGTATGGTTCAAGATACCTCTGCCCAAGGGACCGTTCGAGAAGCTGATCGGCTTCTAGCGCGAACGCGAACGAGGACGATCGAAAGTGGAAGAACTCAACGCGCTGTTTCACGGCTTCTCGGTGGTGCTGACGCCGCACAACCTGCTGCTGATGTTCGTCGGCATCACGCTGGGCGTGATCATCGGCGTGCTGCCGGGCCTCGGTGGCGCGAACGGCGTGGCCATACTGCTGCCGCTCACGTTCACGATGTCGCCGACTTCGGCCATCATCATGCTCTCCTGCATCTATTGGGGCGCGCTGTTCGGCGGAGCGATCACGTCGATACTCTTCAATATTCCCGGCGAGCCCTGGTCCGTCGCGACTACGTTCGACGGCTATCCGATGGCCCAGCAGGGCCGGGCCGGCGAGGCGCTGACCGGCGCTTTCACCTCGTCGTTCGTGGGTGCCCTCGTCGCCGTGCTGCTGTTCACCTTTCTCGCCCCGCTGATCGCGAACTTCGCGCTGCAGTTCGGCCCGCCCGAGTTTTTCTCGGTCTACCTGCTGACGTTTTGCAGCTTCATCGGCACCGGCAAGGGCAATCCGTTCAAGATCCTGGCGGCGATGATGCTCGGCTTCGCCATGGCGGCGGTGGGCATCGACATCATCACGGGCGGCCTGCGGCTGACGTTCGGCTTCACCGAGTTGCTCTCGGGATTCCACTTCCTGGTGGCGGTGATCGGGCTTTTCGGCATCGGCGAAATCCTGCTGTCGATGGAGGAGGGGCTTTCGTTCTCGGGGCACACCGCGAAAATCAACCCCAAGATCGTGCTGGAAACGTGGGCCAAGCTGCCGCGCTACTGGGCGACTTCGCTCCGCAGCTGCATCATCGGGTGCTGGATGGGCATCATTCCAGGCGGGGCGACGCCGGCCTCATTCATGAGCTACGGCGTGGCGCGCAAGGCTTCCCGCAACGGCGACAAGTTCGGCACCGGTCAGCTCGAAGGCGTGGTTGCGCCGGAGACCGCGGCGCATGCGGCTGGCACGTCCGCGCTGCTGCCCATGATCACGCTAGGCATACCCGGGTCTCCGACCGCCGCGGTGCTGCTGGGAGGGCTCCTGATCTGGGGCTTGCAGCCGGGCCCGCTCCTGTTCGTCGAGCAGAAGGACTTCGTTTGGGGGCTGATCGCGAGCATGTACCTGGGCAATATCGCGGGATTGATCGTGGTCCTGACCATGGTGCCGTTCTTTGCTGCCATCCTGCGCGTTCCTTTCCCTATCATCGCGCCGATCATCGTCGTGATCTGCGCGATCGGCGCCTACACGGTCAAGAACAACATGTTCGACGTGTGGATGATGGTGGCGTTCGGCGCGATTGGATACGTGTTCAAGAAGCTGGATTACCCCCTGGCGCCGATGGTGCTGGCGCTCGTGCTGGGAGATGCCGCGGAGAGTTCGTTCCGGCAGGCCATGCTGATTTCGCAAGGCGATCTCACCGTGTTCTGGTCGAACTGGCTCGTGGGCAGCCTGACCACGCTGGCCTTGGCGCTGCTGGTGTGGCCGCTGTTCGCGGCCCTGCTGGCGCGCCTGACGGCGCCGTCCGGGACTCGCGGCGCTTCGACCTGACCGCTCTCAGCGCCTCAGATCTTGCCCCGGCGCTTCAGGCGGGATAGGGTTTCCGGAGAGAGGTTGAGGTAGGAGGCGAGTTCTTTCTTGGGCAGGTGCTCGACCAGGTCGGCGTGCTTGCGCATGAAGCGCCGCACCCGGCCTGGCGCGTCCAGCAGATGAAGCGTGATGGTGTGCGCCATGACTTCGCTCATCAGTTTCATGATCTCGAACTCGAAGGCGCTCTTGATCGCGGCATGACGCTCCAGGAACTGCACCCAGTGCTCCATCGAGAGCTTCGCCGCGCGCACCTTGGTGACCGCGCGGATGCAATAGGGAATGGGGGTTCTCAGCCGCCAGGCGGCGTAGCTCGTGTCGAAATCGCTCTCGGCGGCGAACCGCAGGATCATCTCCCTGCCCTCGGCATTCGAAACCACGCGCTTGAGAATGCCGTCGATGATGAAATACTGCTCCATCGACCAGTCGCCCTGGTGCTCGAGCGCCTCGCCCTTCGGGTAATCCGCAATATCCAGCAAGGGCTCGAGCTCCTCCCACTGCGCCGGCGTGAGGCGCTTGAGGACGAGGTTTTGCCGGAGCTGGACGCGGATGATCCGGGCTTCGGGATGGAGTGCGAGCTGGGGCATGATGGCGGTCGCGGGACTCTACCGCGAGCGGGGAGTATAGCGAATTCCAGCGCTAACCCACAGAACGCGCAGGGAAAAGGATTCTCGCCCCGGCGTCACCGCCCCGTGAATCTTGATCGCGGTCAAGGGCGCATCGGCATGCTGCCCATTATCATACGGGCGGGCAGATCACCGCACCGGATGGGCGACTGAATCTGCCGTGTATCGAGGAACCCGCCCTGTTTGCCTTCCGCGGCAGATATCCATTGGAAAAGCGCTTTTTCAATTGACGGCGAGAACGCGAGGCATCTCACCATGACGACTACCGCACAACCCCTGGCAACGGCTGCACAAACGCAGGAATCGACCGACGGCTTTCACCTGGTCATCGACGCCCTCAAGTTGAACGGCATCGACACGATCTTCGGCCTGCCCGGCATCCCGATCACCGACCTGACCCGCAAGGCCCAGGCCGCGGGCATGCGCGTGATCTCGTTCCGCCACGAGCAGAACGCCGGCTACGCCGCGTCCATCGCCGGCTTCATGACGCAGAAGCCGGGCATCTGCCTGACCGTGTCCGCGCCGGGCTTCCTCAACGGCTTGACGGCGCTGGCCAATGCCACGACCAACTGCTTCCCGATGATACTCATCAGCGGCTCCAGCGAGCGCGAGATCGTCGACCTGCAGCAGGGCGACTACGAGGAGATGGACCAGCTCGCCATTGCGAAGCCCTTGTGCAAGGCCGCCTTCCGCGTGCTGCATGCAGAGGACATCGGCGTGGGCATCGCGCGCGCCATTCGCGCCGCTGTCTCCGGCCGCCCGGGCGGCGTCTATCTCGACCTGCCGGCGAAGCTGTTCCCGCAGACCATCGACGCGGAAGCCGGCCGGAAATCGCTGATCAAGGTTGTCGATCCGGCGCCGCGCCAGATCCCCGCGCCGGACGCCGTGAAGCGCGCCCTCGAGCTGCTGAAGAGCGCCAGGCGCCCGCTCATCATCCTCGGCAAGGGCGCTGCCTACGCCCAGGCCGACGCGGACATCCGCGCCCTGGTCGAGAAAACGGGCATCCCTTATCTGCCCATGTCCATGGCCAAGGGCCTGCTGCCCGACACGCACGAGCAGTCCGCCGCGGCCGCCCGCTCCTACGTGCTGCCCGGTGCCGACGTGGTGATGCTGATCGGCGCCCGCCTGAACTGGCTGCTCTCGCATGGCAAGGGCAAGACCTGGGGCGGCAAGAGCGCCAAGGACTGGGGCGGCCAGAGGTTCATCCAGGTCGACATCTCGCCGCAGGAGGCGGACAGCAACGTCCGCATCGACGCGCCGGTGGTCGGCGACATCGGATCCTGCGTCTCGGCGCTCCTCGCGGGCCTCGGCGCCAATTGGCCGAAGCCGCCGGCCGACTGGCTGGGCGCCATCGCGGAACGCAAGAACAACAACGTCGCCAAGATGGCCGAGACCCTGGCCAGGAATCCGTCGCCGATGAATTTCCACAGCGCGCTGAACGTGGTGCGCGACGTCATCAAGGCCAACCCGGATGCGTGCCTCGTCAACGAAGGCGCCAACGCGCTCGACTTCACGCGCAGCATCGTTGACATGTACAAGCCGCGCAAGCGCCTGGACGTCGGCACCTGGGGCGTGATGGGCGTCGGCATGGGCTTCTCCGTGGCGGCGGCGGTCGTGAGCGGCCAGCCGGTGATCGCGATCGAGGGCGACAGCGCTTTCGGCTTTTCCGGCATGGAAGTCGAGACCATCTGCCGCTACAACCTGCCGGTATGCGTCGTGATCTTGAACAACAACGGCGTCTACCGCGGCGACGAAAAGAACCCCACCGGCGGCCGCGATCCCGCGCCCCTGGTGTTCGTCAAGGATGCGCGCTATGAAAAGCTGATGGAGGCTTTCGGCGGCGTGGGCGTGCATGCCGCGACCCCGGCGGAGCTGCGAAGCGCGATGGAAGAGGCGCTTCGCTCGCGCAAGCCGACGCTCATCAATGCCGTCATCGATGAAGGCGCCGGCACCGAGAGCGGCCGCATCACGAGCCTGAACCCGACGGCGAAAAAGAAATAGATTTCTGGAGAACAGAATGGAAGCACTCAAGGGAATCCGCATCCTCGACATGACCCACGTCCAGGCGGGGCCGACATGCTCGCAGCTCCTCGCCTGGATGGGCGCCGACGTCATCAAGTTCGAGAACCCGCAGGGCGACGCCACCCGCGGCCAGCTGCGCGACGTGCCGAACGCGGACAGCCTGTACTTTACGATGCTGAACTGCAACAAGCGCTCGATCACGGTCAATATGAAGAGCGCGGAGGGCAAGCAGGTGTTCATCGACCTGCTGAAAAAGTGCGACCTCGTCATGGAGAATTTCGGGCCCGGCGTCCTCGACCGCTTCGGCTTTCCGTGGGAGAGGATCCACGAGATCAATCCCAAGATCGTGATGGGCTCGATCAAGGGCTTTGGCTCCACCGGCCCCTATGCCCAGTTCAAGGCCTACGAGAACGTCGCGCAGGCCATGGGGGGCGCAATGAGCACGACGGGCGTGCCCGACGGACCGCCGTTCGTGACCGGCGCCCAGATCGGCGATTCCGGAACCGGGCTGCACCTCGCGATCGGGCTGCTGGCCGCGCTGCGCCAGGCGGAGCGCACCGGCCAGGGACAGTACGTCGAGGTGGCGATGATGGACGGCATCATGAACCTGTGCCGCGTCAAGTTCCGCGACCACCAGCGGCTGACCCGGCAGTCCCTGTCGGAGTACTCGGTGCCGACGCACCAGGGCATGGGCGCGGTGCCGCGGGCGGGTAACGACTCGGGCGGCGGACAGCTCGGCAACGCGGTTCGCTGCAAGCCGGGCGGGCCAAACGATTTTCTCTACATCGTCGTTCAGGAAGCGGTGTGGAACGCGCTCGCCAATCGCATCGGGTCCGATCTCGGCATGCCGGGTCTTGCGACCGATCCGAAGTTCGCCAAGATCGCGGATCGGCGCAGAAACCAGAACGAAATGTGGGAGATCATCGGCGAGTTTGCGCTCAAGCACACCAAACGGGAGCTGATGGCCATGCTCAATCCGCTCGACGTTCCCTGCGGCCCGATCATGAGCACCGAGGATCTCGCCAACGACGAGCACGTCAGGGGGCGCGACATGTGGGTCGAGCTCGACCATCCGCAGCGCGGCAAGTGGTGGAACGTCGGCATGCCCATCAAGCTGTCTGCTTCGCCCGCGGTCATTCGGCGCAGTCCCACGCTCGGGGAGCACACCGACGAGGTCCTGAAGGAAGTGCTCGGCTACGGCGAGGACCAGATTTCGAAGCTCAGGAGCGCCGGCGCGTTTTCCGCGCCGCCCAAGAAGGCGGCGTAGCCGCTGCAGTAGAATAAGTGGCTCGTTGCTCGTTCCTCGTTACTCGGGGGAACGAGCGGCGATCGCAACAAGCAACCAGAAATGAGCAACGAGAAACGAGTCGCCCCTTATGAAAATCGCAATCATTGGACAGCAGGATTTCGGCAAAGCCGTGCTCGAAGCGTTCCTCGCGCGCAAGGACGAGGTGGCGGGCGTGTTCTGCGCGCCGGAGAAGCCCGGCGCCAAGGCCGATCCCCTGCGCGCGGCCGCGGAGGAGAAAGGGCTCAAGGTATTCCAGTTCAAGTCGCTGCGCGACGCGGACGCACATGAGGCGCTCAAAGGGCTTAACGTGGATATCGGCATCATGGCCTACGTGCTGCAGTTCGCGCCCGACACGCTGGTGAAGATCCCGCGCTTGGGCACGATCCAGTTCCATCCGTCGCTGCTGCCGAAGTATCGCGGGCCGTCGTCCATCAACTGGCCGATCATCCGCGGCGACACCCGCACCGGCCTCACCATCTTCCGCCCGAACGAGGGCCTCGACGAGGGCCCCGTCGTGCTGCGGAAGGAATGCGACATCGGGCCCGACGAGACCATCGGCGACGTGTACTTCAACCAGCTTTTCCCGATGGGCGTGAAGGCGATGCTCGAGGCGGCCGACCTGGTTGCGGCGGGCAAGCACCAGGAGATGGCTCAGGACGAGGCAAAGGCAAGCTACGAGGGATGGTGCCGCGAGGGCGAGGCGCGGATCCACTGGGCGCACCACGTCGACTTCGTCTACAACCTGATCCGGGGATGCAATCCCGCGCCCGGCGCGTGGACCACGCTGAACGGAAAGAAAGTGCAGATCTTCGACGCGCGCAAGCAGGTTTTCCGCCGCTTTTCCGACGTGGCCGGCAAGATCGGCGAGGTGACGGACGTTACCGGCGCGAGCTTCAAGGTGACGGCACAAGGCGGGCGGGTCGAAGTGCTGCGCGCCCGCGGCGAGGACGGCAAGAAAGTCTCGGGTGGAGAATTTGCGAAGGCAGCCGGCCTCTCAGCCGGCGCGATCCTGGGCAACTAGTCGTTCCCGCTGCGTTGCCGAGCGGCGAGCCGGATACTGCCTGCCGGCGCCCGGTGCACCTCATTGATTCGGCGGGTCAAAAGTCGCGTGCCGGCGCGCCGCAATCGGTCTTGCCCGCGTCGTGGGTGCGCTAGCGCGGCAACAACCTCCGAAACGCCCATCGCCTGTGGAATCCGCGAAGCCTTTTCCCTCCACCCCTCTGAAAACAACTACTTTTCCGGCAAATATCGTAGAATGCCCGAGTGTGTACGGGTAACCCGCTAGAAAACAACAACAATCTTCAGGGATGACGATGCGCGGACTCGAAAAGCCCTTGCTCGGCCGCTACCGGATCGAGAGGGAACTTGGCCAAGGCGCGACGGGTATCGTCTATCTCGGCAGCGACGCTGAGTCTGGACGCAAGGTGGCGATCAAGATGATGGTGCTGTCCCAGGAGATCGCGGCGGAGGAGCGGCAGGGGGTCAAGGAGCGGTTTTTCCGCGAGGCCGAGACGGCGGGGCGCCTGAAGCACCCCAATATTGTCGGCGTTTACGATGCCGGCGAGGCGCACGGACGCGCCTATATCGCGATGGAGTTTTTCAAGGGAGAGGATTTGACGGCCTACGTCAAGCCCGACAATCTGTTGCCTCTGGAAGCGGTACTGTCGATCGTTGCCCGCGTGGCGGAGGCGCTTTGCTTCGCGCACCGGAACGGCGTCGTTCATCGCGACATCAAGCCGGCCAATATCCTGTACGACCCCGAGTCGGACGGCGTCAAGATCTCGGACTTCGGCATTGCCGGGGTCATGGACTCCTCCAAGGCCCGGGCCGGCGAGGTGCATGGCACGCCGTCCTACATGTCGCCCGAGCAACTTGCCGGCAGGAATGTCGATGGCCGGTCGGACCTGTTCTCGCTGGGCGCGACGCTCTATCAGCTTGGCTGCGGGCGCTTGCCGTTCGAAGGCGACTCGATGGCGCAGCTCATATTCAACATCGCGAACGAGCCGCACGCGGACATTCGCGTTCACAATCCACGGCTTCCCGCGTGCGTAGCCGCCATAGTGAATCAGTCCCTTGCCAAGGATCCGGGCCAGCGCTACCAGGATGGCGAGCAAATGGCCAAGGCGCTGCGGCTGTGCCTGCAGGGTCTTGCTGGGGCGCGCCGTCCGGGACAATTGTCCAGGTCGGCCGCGTCGGCCGTTCCGGCTGCGAGTTGACGGGGAATGCGATGATCAATTTGACCTCCGCGCTTGAGATCGCAACGGCCACTCACTCCGGCATGGTGCGCTCGCACAACGAGGACAGCATCGGGGCCGACCAGGAAGTCGGGCTGGCCGTGCTGGCGGACGGGATGGGCGGCTACAACGCGGGCGAGGTCGCGAGCGGCATCGCGGTCGAGTTTATCAAGGTCGAGATGCGCAAGGCGCTGGAGCACAAGAAGCCGGCGGATCTCAACGGGCGCAACGCCGAAACGCTGATCGCGGAATACGCCGCGCGCGCGAACGCGGCGATCTACCAGGCGTCGCAGACCCAGCCGCAGTACTCCGGGATGGGCACGACCCTGGTGGTCGCGCTCTGGCACGACAACCATGTCTCGGTCGGTCACGTCGGCGATTCGCGGCTCTACCGGCTGCGCGGCGGCAAGCTGGAGCAGATCACGCGCGACCATTCTTTGTTGCAGGAACAGATCGATAGCGGCATGATTACGAAGGAGCAGGCTAGGCATTCGCAGAACAAGAACCTGGTCACGCGGGCCGTGGGAATCGATCCGGAGGTGGAAACGGAAGTGCACACCTATCCGGTACAGGCGGGCGACATTTACCTGCTGTGCTCCGACGGGCTGAACGACATGGTGACCGACGAGGACATCGAATTGACGCTGTCCTCGCTTCAGGCCAATCTGCCGCTCGCGGCGCAGCAGCTGGTGCAGCTCGCGAATGACAACGGGGGGCGGGACAACGTATCGGTGATACTCGTGCGTGTCGTGAGCGACTTTGCGGCGCGCGACGGTTTAATGGATAAGGTGAAGGCTTGGTTCAGATAGCGAAGGCGGAGATACCATCATGGCGAAGTTGATTCTCAGTCTGGAAGGATCGGTGATCAGAGAGATCCCGCTCGACAAGGAGCGCGTAACGATCGGGCGCAAGCCACAGAACGACATCCAGATCGAGAATCTGGCCGTAAGCGGCGAGCACGCCTGCATCGTTACGATACTCAATGACTCCTTCCTGGAGGATCTGGGCAGCACCAACGGCACGCTGGTCAATGGCAACGCGATCAAGAAGCACATCCTGCAGAACAACGACGTGGTCGAAATCGGCAAGTACAAGATGAAATACGTCGTGGAGGCCGCTCCAGCCGCGGCCGCGGGCCATCCGCCCGCGGAGGATTTCGAGAAAACCATGGTGATGCGCGCGCCGCCCAAGATGGCCGCTGCCTCGCCGAAGCCGGCTGCCCCGGCGCCCGCCGCCGCTGCGCCCAAGCCTGCCGCGCCGCCCGCTGCCCCGGCTGCCGCGCCACCGCCCGCTGCGCCCAAGCCTGCCGCGCCGCCCGCTGCCCCGGCTGCCGCGCCACCGCCCGCTGCGCCCAAGCCGTCCGCGCCGCCCGCAGCCCCGGCTGCCGCGCCCGCTGCCCCGGCGGCTGCGCCGCGGCCTGCTCCGGTCGCCGCGGAAGGACAGCGTCTGGGAGCGCTGCAGATTCTGACCGGCGGTGCGGCCGGCAAGGAAATCGAGCTCGTCAAGAATCTCACCACGCTCGGCAAGCCCGGCGTGCAAGTCGCGGTCATCACGCGCCGGCCGCAGGGGTACTTCATTACCCACGTCGAGGGCGCCAGCTTCCCGGTAGTGAACGGAAAGGCGCTCGACGCCCAGGCCCATCCGCTCAACGATCACGACGTGATCGAGCTGGCTGGCGTGAAGATGGAGTTCTTCGTCAAGAAGTAGGCTGCTTGCTCACGCGATGGCCGGCCGGAACCGCGGGGGCCGGATATCGGCTTGGTGCCGGTATCCGGCCCTTGGCGTCTGAAGCGCGCCGGCTGGCCAGACCGGCCGGGAATCCAGCCGCCACGGGACGGCCCGCCGCGGGCACGATGCTGCAGGGGATTTCAGCTTGAAAAAGCATATCGTTCGCATCTTCATCGGCGTCATTGTGGTCGCGATATTTCTCGGCCACGTGGTCGAGCGTTACCGGCTGCCGCTGATCGACAATCTCGAGGCGATCATTTACGACACGCGGTTGCGGCTCACCATGCCGGGCGGCGTGGATCCGCGCATCGTCATCCTCGATATCGACGAACAGAGCCTTGCCGAGAAGGAGAAAGGCGGGGAAGGCCGCTGGCCGTGGCCGCGGGACCGGATCGCGCTGCTGCTGGACAAGCTATTCGAGCGCTACCAGATCGCGGTTCTTGGCTTCGACGTCGTGTTTGCCGAGCGCGACGAGTCGTCCGGCATCCGCGTCCTGGAACGGCTGGGCGACCGCGAGCTGCGGGGCGTGCCGCAGTTCCAGTCCGTGCTCAAGGCCGTCAAGCCGCAGCTCGAGTACGACGACATATTCGCTCGCAAGATGAAGGGCCGCCCGATCGTGCTGGGCTACATCTTCTCGAGCGACGAGCCGGGCCGCGCGCCGAAGAAGGGGGCGCTGCCCGAGCCCCTTTTCACGGCGGAGGCGTTCGCCGGCCGGCCGATCCGCACGACGTCGTGGCACGGCTATACGTCCAACCTGGAGGTGCTCCAGAAGAGCGCGGCGAGCGCGGGGCACTTCAACTCGCACACCGATCCGGACGGGATCGTGCGGCGCGTGCCGATGCTGGCGGAGTACAACGGCGCCTACTACGAGCCGCTGTCGATGGCGATGATGCGGGTGCTTCTCGGGTCGCCACCGGTCAAGGCGCTCGCGCCCGACAAGGCGCTCGCGCCCGAAGGCTATCCCGACCTGGAATGGCTGGAGGTCGGCTCGTTGCGCATACCGGTGGACGACACCGCGAGCGCGCTGGTTCCCTATCGCGGCCGGAAAGGAAGCTTCCGGTATTTTTCGATCGTGGACGTGATGAACGAGCGCATTGACGCCTCCGAGCTGAAGGGCAAAATCGTGATCGTCGGCACGACGGCGCCCGGACTGCTCGATCTGCGGGCGACGCCGGTGGATGCGGTCTATCCGGGAGTCGAGGTGCATGCCAACTTGATCGCCGGCATGCTCGACGGCAACATCAAGCAGCGGCCGCCCTACGTGCTGGGAGCGGAATTCGTGCTGCTGCTGCTGACCGGCCTGGTGATGTCGACGATCCTGCCGCTGCTGAATCCCCTGAGATCGACCCTGGTGACCGTGCTGGTGCTGGTGGCCGCGCTGGCGACCAACGTCCTGGTATTCGAGCACGGTCACCTGGTGCTACCGGTGGCCTCGATCGTCATCCTGATCCTGCTGCTGTTCACGCTGAACATGGCTTATGGCTTCTTCATCGAGGCGCGCGGGATGCGCCAGATCACGGGACTGTTCGGCCAGTACGTGCCGCCGGAGCTGGTGCAGAGGATGGCCGAGAATCCCGAGCAGTTCAACATGGCGCCCCGGGCGGAGGAGCTCTCGGTGCTGTTCTCGGACGTGCGGGGCTTCACGACCATCTCGGAAAGCCTGACGCCGGAAGATCTCGCCGTCTACATCAACGAGTACCTGACTACCATGAGCCTCGTGATCCGCGAGCGGCACCACGGCACGCTCGACAAGTACATCGGCGACGCGATCATGGCTTTCTGGGGCGCGCCGGTCGCCGATCCCAGTCACGCGCAGCACGCCGTGCTCGCGGCGCTCGACATGCAGCGGGAGGCCAAGCAACTCAACGAGAAGTTCAAGGCCAAGGGCTGGCCCACGTTCAAGATCGGCATCGGGGTCAACTCGGGCGTAATGCGCGTCGGGGACATGGGCTCCAAGATTCGCAAGGCCTACACGGTCATGGGCGATGCCGTGAATCTGGGCTCGCGCCTGGAAGGCATCACAAAGCAGTATGGGGCTGATATTATTGTCGGTGAGCATACCAAGGCCCTGATTCACGGCGTGATTTGCCGGGAGATCGACCGGGTGCGGGTGAAGGGCAAGGACGAGCCGGTTGCGATTTTCAAGCCGGAAGGCCTGGAGGGACAGGTGGGCCAGGCCAAGCTTGACGAGATAAATAATTGGAATCAAGCACTTGAGCGCTATCGTGCACAGCAATGGGACCAGGCCGAAACGCAGCTGCTCAACCTCAGGGAGGACGCGGCGGACGGCGGGCTTTATGATGAATTCCTGGAGCGCATTGCCCACCTGCGGGCGCACTCCCCGGGGGCTGACTGGGACGGCGTGTGGAAATTTGAGACCAAGTAATGAAACTGCGGGTACTCGGGTGCAGCGGCGGCATCGGCGGGGAGTTGCGCACCACGTCCATGCTGCTCGATCACGACGTGCTGATCGATGCCGGCACCGGGGTGGGCGACCTCTCGATCAACGAGCTCGCGCAGATCGACCACGTCTTCGTCACGCATTCGCACATGGACCACGTGACGTCGATCCCGTTCATCGTCGACACGGTGGGCTGGATGCGGGACAGGCCGCTCACGGTGCACGCGACCCGGGACACGCTCGCCATCCTGAAGACGCACCTGTTCAACTGGCAGCTGTGGCCGGATTTCACGCAGATTCCCGACCCGGCGCATCCGGCGATGCGCTACGAAGAGATCGCGATCGGTGCCGCGTCCAGGCTCAACGGGCGGGGGATCTCGCCGCTGCCCGCCAATCACGCGGTGCCGGCGATCGGCTTTCATCTCGATTCGGGCCGGGGCAGCCTGGTGTTCAGCGGAGACACCACGACCAACGACGCGCTGTGGCCGGTCGTGAACCGGATCGCGAACCTCAAGTACCTCATCATCGAGACCGCGCTCTCCGACCGCGAGGTCGAGCTGGCGCGCGCCTCCAGGCACCTGTGCCCGATGCTGCTGGCCGAGGAGCTCGCCAAGCTGCAGTCGACGCCCGAAATCTACATCACGCATCTCAAGCCGCGCGAGTCGGAATTGATCATGCAGCAGATCGCGGTCCGGGTGAAGGAGCGCAGGACGCGGATGCTTCAGAACAATCACGTGTTCGAGTTTTGAAGGGGCGCGCGGCGGAATGGGCGCGCCGGAGACAGGGGACGCAGGGAGTCATCAATCGCAACAGGGGCAATGACAGGGCGAGGTTGCTATGAGCACGGTACTCCAGAGCAAGCCGGTCAGCCAGGACAGCCTGGCGGAAAAGCTGAATTTTCAGCAGAAGCTGCAGGCGGTCACGAACAAGATCCATGCGACCAAGAACATCGACGAGATCATTCTCGAGCTGTCGCAGGACCTGTGCAGCCTGTTCAACGCGGACCGGCTGACCATCTACCTGACCAGCGAGGACAAGGGCTCGATCGTCTCCAAGGTCAAGACCGGCCTCAATTCGTTCAAGGACATCAAGCTGCCGATCAACGAGGCCTCCATCGCGGGCTTCGTCGCGCACAACAAGCGCCTCGTCAACATCCGGGACGTCTACGACGACGGGGAGCTGAAATCCTACAGCGCGCAGCTCAACTTCCTCAAGGCGGTGGACGCGAAGACCGGCTACCGCACCAAGCAGATGCTGGTGTCGCCGGTGCTCGAGGCCAAGTCGAAGGACCTGATCGGCGTGGTCCAGATCATCAATTCGAAGTCCGGTCACCACTTCCCGCCGATGATGGAAGAGGGTGTGACGCAGCTTGCCGAGACGCTTGCCATCGCGTTCCGGCAGCGCCAGGGCCCGATGATGCAGGTGCGCACCAAGTACGACGGGCTGGTGACCAATGCCGTGATCTCGGCGGAGGAGCTGGAGCTCGCGCAGCGCTCGGCGCGCCGCAAGAATCTCGAGCTCGAGACCGTGCTGATCGACGAGTTCAAGGTCAATGTGCAGGCGCTCGGCGATGCCCTTTCCGGGTATTTCGGCGTGCCCTACGAGCCGCACAAGGCCGACCGCATCAAGCCGCCGGACCTGATGAAGAACATGAGCCGCGAGTTCTGCCAGACCAACCAGTGGATTCCGCTGGAGGACAGCAAGGAAGGCATCATCGTGATGGCCATCGACCCGGAAAAGACCAAGGCGTCGAAGATGGTCAACAACGTCTACCCGAAGAGCCGGATCAACTTTCGGGTCACGACCAACCGCGAATTCGCGTCGACGCTCGACCTGATGTTCGGCGGGGGAGGGGCGCTGGGCGACACCGGTGACATCGGCGACATCCTCGGGACGATGGACGAGGAGGGCGAGGCGGTCGAGGGCGCGTCCGATGACGTCGCCTCCCAGGCCAACGACAACGAGCTGGTGAAGCTCGTCAACAAGATCATCATCGATGCCTACCAGCAGGGCGCATCGGATATCCACATCGAGCCCTACCCCGGCAAGGCCAAGACCGAGATCCGTTTCCGCAAGGACGGCGAGTTGATGAACTACATTTCGGTTCCGGGCAGCTACCGCAACGCGCTGGCGGCGCGGCTCAAGATCATGTGCGACCTCGACATTTCCGAGCGCCGCAAACCGCAGGACGGCAAGATCAAGTTCAAGAAATTCGGCCCACTCGACATCGAGCTGCGGGTCGCGACGATCCCGACCCAGGGTGGCGTGGAAGACATCGTGATGCGGATACTCGCCGCGGGCGAGCCACTGCCGCTCGACAAGATGGGCTTCTCCAAGCGCAACCTCGAGTTGTGCAAGCGCGAGATCGACAAGCCCTACGGGCTGTTTTTCGTGTGTGGGCCGACCGGTTCCGGAAAGACCACCACGCTGCACTCGGTGCTGGGCTATCTCAACACACCCGAGATGAAGATCTGGACCGCCGAGGACCCGGTAGAAATCACGCAGAGGGGCCTGCGCCAGGTGCAGATGAACCCCAAGGCGGGACTGACCTTCGCCATCGCGATGAAGGCCTTCCTGCGCGCCGACCCGGACGTGATCATGGTGGGGGAAATGCGGGACAAGGAGACGGTCTCCACCGGCATCGAGGCCTCGCTCACCGGCCACCTGGTGTTCGCCACGCTGCACACCAACAGCGCGCCGGAATCGATCACCCGCCTGCTCGACATGGGCATGGACCCCTTCAACTTCGCGGACGCGCTGCTCGGCATCATGGCGCAGCGGCTGGCGCGGCGCCTGTGCAAGTGCAAGGAGGCGCACGTCGCGACGCCCGAGGAGGTCCAGGCGCTGCTGGACGAGTTCTCGCTCGAGCTCCAGGCCACCGAGACCTGGAAGAAGGACCCCAAGGCGGAGCGCGACAAGCTGCTCGACGAATGGATCAAGGAATTCGGAAATGACAAGGGCGAGCTCATCATCCATACCGCCAAGGGCTGCGACGCCTGCGGCAACACGGGTTACAAGGGCCGGCTGGGCCTGCACGAGCTGCTGATCGGCACGGACCGCATCAAGAAGAACATTCAGGAGCACGCCCGCGTGGCGGAGATGTTCGCGACCGCGCTGGAGGACGGCATGCGCACGTTGAAGCAGGACGGCATCGAGAAAGTGCTGCAGGGGATTACGGATATCCAGCAGGTTCGCGCGGTTTGCATCAAGTAGCGCAGCGCATGAACGGCCTCGGTCCGTCCGGCGGCGGGAACGACCTGCTCAGGCGGCTCGAGCGGCTGAATCACATCGGTGTCGCCCTTTCCCAGGAAAGGGACATCACCCGGTTGCTCGAGGCGATCCTGGTCGCGGCGCAGGAGATCACGCGCGCCGACGGCGGCACCCTGTACCGCATGAGCGAGGACAAGATGCTCAAGTTCGAGATCATGCGCAACGGCACCCTCGGGCTCGCCATGGGGGGCACCAGCGGGGCCGAGATCCCCTTCTATCCAGTCCATCTTTACGACCCGGAGGGCCGCCCGAACCACTCCATGGTCGCCGCGTACGCGGTGCACCACGACCGGTCGATCAACATCGCGGATGCCTACACCGAGGAAGGTTTCGACTTCACGGGCACCCAGAATTTCGACAAGAAGACCGGCTACCGGTCCCGGTCCTTTCTCACCGTGCCGATGAAAAACCACGAAGGCGAAATCATCGGGGTGCTCCAACTGATCAACGCGAAGGACCCGCGGACCGGCGAAGTCGTCGCCTTCTCGGACACCGACCAGCATCTCGCCGAGTCGCTTGCCTCGCAGGCGGCAATCGCGCTGACCAACCGGCTGCTCATCAACCACCTGGAAAATCTTTTCGAGTCGTTCATCGGCCTCATCAACGCGGCGATCGACGACAAGTCCCCGTACACCGGCGGCCATTGCCAGCGCGTGCCGGCGCTCACGATGATGCTGGCCGAGGCGGTCAGCGACTGCAAGGTCGGCCCGCTCAAGCACTTCTCGATGTCCGAGCGCGACCGCTACGAGTTGAAGATCGCGGGGCTCCTGCACGATTGCGGCAAGGTCACCACCCCCGTACACGTCGTCGACAAGGCCACCAAGCTGCAGACGATTTTCGACCGGGTGGCGTTGCTCGACACGCGGTTCGAGGTGATCAAGCGCGATGCCGAGATCGCGATCCTGCGCGATCGGCTGAAGGCGCTGGACCCCGGGTCGGTCAACGGCGCCACCGCCTCGGAGATCGAATCCCGGACGCGGTCGATCGACGAGGACCGCGAGTTTTTGCGCCGGGCCAACATCGGTGGCGAGGCGATGACGGGAGAGGATGTGGCGAGGGTGCAGCAGATATCCGGCCGCTATCGCTGGCGCAACCTGGAGGGAAACGTCGCGGACTTCCTGAGCGAAGACGAATTCGGCAACCTGACCATCCGGTACGGGACGCTCACGCAGGAGGAACGCCAGATCATCAACCACCACATCGAGGTCACGATCCAGATGCTGGAAGCCTTGCCCTGGCCCAAGCACCTGAAAAACGTGCCAGAGTACGCGGGCGGGCACCACGAGCGGATGGACGGCAAGGGCTACCCGCGGGGGCTGACGCGCGATCAGATGTCGGTGCAGGCGCGCTGCATGGGCATCGCGGATATCTTCGAGGCGCTGACCGCCAAGGACCGGCCCTACAAGAAAGGCAAGACCCTTACCGAGTCCCTGACGATACTGGGCCGGTTCAAGCTCAACGGCCACATCGACCCGGACCTGTTCGATGTTTTCATGTGGTCGGGGGTGTACGAGCGCTACGCCAGGCAGTTCCTGGACCCGGATCAGATCGACGAAGTCGACGTGGCGCGGATTCCCGGCTACGTCGCGCCCCCCGCGCGCTGAGCCCCGTCGCGGGCGCCCTATTTCACCGAGAGCCGGATGACCAGGTCCTTGACCAGGGCCTCGATGAACTGCTCGCCGTAGCCCAGCTCCTTGAGCTCCCAGCGCACGGTGTTGCCAAGCCGCGCCGTCTTGTAGATGCCGAGCTTGCGCTGCCTCTTGAAATCGACGGCCTTCGTCAGCGCGCCTTCCAGCACCGACGCGACCTTGCGCTGAGAGACTTTTCTCTGGCTTCCCGCGTCCGGTGAGGGCGGATAGTACTTCGCGATATCGCCGACCAGGGACCGGGCGAATTCGTCGATTTCCTTGCCGGAAGTGCTGCCAAAGAGTCCCATTCAGTTTCCCCCGCGCATCGTGTAAGGTGGCCGTGCCTCCGGATTGTAACCCGGCGCCCGATGCCCGGGCATCGGGCGGCTCGACGGGAGTAACGACCGATTCCAAGCCGTGAGGCGCGGGCCGAGCCCTAGCCGATGCTATTGAACCTGCTGAAATCCCTGCTGCGGCACCCGTTCCGGCAAGGCCGGCTCCGCCGCGCCCGGTCGTTCTACGAGGCGGCCATGGCGCAGAAGGACGCGGGCAACCTGGCGGGCGCTCGGCGGAATCTGGAAATCGCCGTCGCGGCGGACCCCGACCACGCGCTTGCGCACTACTGGCTCGGACTGGCGCTCGCCCGCGACCGGGAATTGCGCGGGGCGGCGGCGCACCTCGAGCGCGCCCTCGTGCTGGAGCCCTCGCTGCCCGACGGCTGGATCGATCTCGGAAACACTTTCGCGATGCAGCGGGATTTCGAGAAGGCGGTCGCCAGCTTCCGCGCCGCGCTTTCCGTTGCGCCGGATTCGATGATGGCTCGCGTCAACCTGGGGTGCATGCTGGACGAGACCGGGCGCCCGGAAGAGGCGTTGCGCTACCTGCGCGAGGCGTACCAGCACGCGCCGCAGATGGAGGGCGTCCTGCGCAATTTCATGAACGTGCTGATCCAGACGGATCGCTGCGATGAGGCGCTGTCGGTCGCCGAATCGGCCGTCGCGCGCGACCCCGGCAGCTACGAGGCGCATCTGGCGCTCGGCCTGGCGCGCCAGAAGCTGCACGATCCGGTGACGGCGCTCGAGAGCTACGAAACCGCGCTGAGACTGCACGCAAACGATGCGGACCTGCACGACAACCGCGGCACCGCGCTGCTGGAGCTCGGGCGGGTGCCCGAGGCGATTGCCAGCTACGAACGGGCGCTGGCGGCAAGGCCGGATTTCTCGCGCGCGGCGTTTCACCGCGCGCTTGCCCGTCTGCTGCTCGGTGACTACGGCGCTGGCTGGGAAGACTACGAGCTGCGCCAGCTCAACCGGGACTACCCCAAGCGCGAGTGGACGTACCCGAAATGGGACGGTTCCCGGCTCGAAGGCCGCGCCCTGTTGATCACGCGCGAACAGGGCCTGGGAGACGAGATCATGTTTGCCTCGTGCCTGCCCCAGCTCCTGGATCAGGCGGAATCCTGCCTGGTCGAATGCGATCCGCGGCTGGTGCCGCTGTTCCGCCGATCGTTTCCATCGGCAACCGTTTTCGGCTCGACTCCGGACGGCAGCCTGCCTGCCGATATTGCCGGGCGGGCGATCGACGTCACGGTGCCGGCCGGCAGCGTGCCACGCCACATCCGCCGGGCCGCCGCCGATTTTCCCCGGCACGCCGGCTACCTGAAAGCCGACGCGCGGGCCGTTGCCCGGTGGCGCGAGCGACTGGCGTCGCTGGGGCCCGGCCTCAAGGTGGGCATCTCCTGGACGGGCGGCGTGCGCAAAACCCGGCGGGGCCTGCGCTCGATTGCGCTCGAGCGCCTGCTGCCGATTCTGCAGACACCTGGAACGGCATTCGTCAGCCTGCAGTACACGGCGGATGCTGCCGACGCGGTGTCCGCCCTGCGCGGGCGTCACCCCGTGCCCCTTGAGCACTGGCGCGACGCGATCGAGGATTACGATGAAACGGCGGCGCTTGCGAGCGCGCTCGACCTGATCGTCAGCGTGTGCACGGCGGTGGTTCATCTGGGCGGCGCGCTCGGACGGCCGGTGTGGGTCATGTCGCCCTACAGCCCGGAATGGCGCTACGGTTTTTCCGGCGATACAATGCCGTGGTATTCCTCCGTGCGAATCTTCAGGCAACCGGCGTTCGACGCCTGGGACCCGGTCATATCGTCCGTTGCCTCGGAACTGGCGCGCCTCGCGAGCGCGCGCTCCATCTGAAGGTGCCAGACGGGTGACACCCCCGTCGGGGCTGCCGGGGCCGGGCTGCGCCCGGAGCCGGAACGCGGCGGCGTCCTGCCCATGGCAATCGGAGCACAACGAAAGTACGACATGACCCTGAGCGTCCCGCGCGGCTGGTTCTACCTCCTGTTCACCCTGTCCGGATTCGCCGGGCTGATCTACGAATCGATCTGGAGCCATTACCTCAAGCTTTTTCTCGGGCACGCGGCGTACGCCCAGACGCTGGTGCTCGCGATCTTCATGGGCGGCATGGCGCTGGGCTCCTGGGTCTGCAGCCGCTACTCCGGCTCCTGGCGCAACCTGCTGCTGGGATACGCGATCGCCGAGGCGCTGATCGGAATCACGGCGCTGGTCTTTCACCGCGTCTTCGTTTCGACCACGGATTTTGCGTTCGATACGGTCATACCGGCGCTCGCGTCGCCGCTCGCCGTCAATGCGTTCAAGTGGACGCTGTCAGCGCTGCTGATCCTTCCACAGTCGATCCTGCTGGGCATGACGTTTCCGCTGATGACGGCGGGCGTCATCCGCGCCTACCCGGCCGGCACCGGCGGTGCCATTGCAATGCTGTACTTCACGAACAGCCTGGGAGCCGCGGCGGGCGTGCTGGCGAGCGGCTTCGCGCTGATCGCGCTGGTCGGGCTGCCGGGAACGATGCTGACCGCGGGTCTCATCAACGTGGTCCTCGCGGCGATCGTCTGGCTTCTCGCGAAGGCGATGCCTCCGCCGCCCGCCGTGGCGGCCGTCGCGCGCGGTTCCGGCGCGGCCGCGCCGGTGCAGGGTTACCGCCTGATGCTGGCGGTGTCGCTGCTTACCGGAGCTGCGTCGTTCATCTACGAGATCGGCTGGATCCGCATGCTCAGCATGGTGCTCGGGTCGTCGACGCACGCCTTCGAGCTGATGCTGAGCGCGTTCATCCTGGGGCTCGCCTTCGGCGGCCTATGGGTCAAGCGCCGCATCGACCGCACCGGTGATCCGGAGCGCCTGCTGGGCGTGGTGCAGGTTGCGATGGGCGTCCTGGCGCTCGGCACGCTGGTGGTCTACGGCCGGACCTTCGGGCTGATGCAGGCGCTGCTCGAGGCCATCGCCCGCACGGACCAGGGCTACTCGGTGTTCAATTTCGGCAGCCACCTGATCGCGCTGCTCGTCATGTTTCCACCCGCGTTTTGCGCGGGCATGACGCTGCCGCTCATCACGCATGTGTTGATGCGCCGGGGGGCGGGCGAGCGCGCGATCGGCGGCGTCTACGCCGCCAATACCGTGGGGGCCATTACGGGCGTATTTGTGGCCGTGCACATCGGCATGCCGGTACTGGGACTCAAGGGGCTGATTTCCCTCGGTGCCGCGATCGACATCGGCCTCGGTCTCGTGCTGTTGGGCTGGGTCGCGCGAAGCGGATGGGGGTTCCGCGTGGCGGGCGCGGTGGGGGCGGGCGCGCTGGCGGCGACGCTCGCCTGGGTCGAGCTCGATCCCTACAAGATGGCCTCGGGCGTCTACCGGCACGGCAGGCTGTTCTTGCCCGATGAGGTGAAGGTCCTCTATCACCGGGACGGCAAGACCGCAACGATCAACGTGCTGCGCTTTCCCGGCCGCCTCGCCATCACGACCAACGGAAAATCGGATGCCGCATTCAATCCCGATCCGAGCGGCCGCGTCACGGTCGACGAGCCGACCATGATCCTGACCGGGGCGCTGCCGATCCTGCTGCATCCCCAGGCGCGCACGGCGGCCAACATCGGATTCGGCTCGGGCGTGTCGAGTGATGTGATGCTTTCATCGGACAACCTGCGCACGCTCGACAGCATCGAGATCGAGCCCGCGATCGTCGAGGGGGCGAGGGCGTTCAGCCCGCGCAACGACGCAGTGTACCGAGATCCGCGCAGCCGCATCCACATCGAAGACGCCAAGACCTTCTTCTCGATATACAACCGCCGCTACGACGTCATTGCCTCCGAGCCGTCCAATCCCTGGGTGAGCGGCGTGGCGAGTCTCTTTTCCACCGAGTTCTACCGTCGCGTCAAGCAACATTTGCAGCCGGGCGGCCTGTTCGTTCAATGGCTGCAGCTCTACGAGATCAATCCTTCCCTGGTCGCGTCGGTGTTCAGGGCTCTCGGCGGCGAATTTTCCCACTACGACGTTTACGCGGCGAACGACACGGACATCATCATCGTGGCGCGCGACGGAGCCCCACCGCCGGCGCCGTCGTTTGCGACGCCGCTGCCGCCACGCCTCGCGGCCGATCTTGCGCGCATCCGCATATTCGGGGCGGGCGACCTCGAGCTGCACCGCATCGGGGGAAGGGCGGCGCTGCATCCCTATTTCGAGGGCTTCGGCGTGCCGGCCAACTCGGATTACTTTCCATTCCTCGACCTCCATGCCGCGCAAGCCCGCTTCAAGAAGGACGATGCGCGCGCCATCACGCAGCTTACGGCGATGCCGATACCGGCGCTCGACCTGATCGGGCGGGATGGCCGCCGCGGCAGCATCACGGACGCGCCGCGACCCTGGCTGCGCAGAGCCGAGCTGTCACGAAACGCGCTTGCCGTCCGCGCCTACTTGGTGGAAGGGCGGGCCGAGCATCTTTCCGCGATGCCTCTGCCGATCCGCAGCGATGCGCAACTGGTGCGTCTGCTTGCCGTCGATTGCGCGGGCACGCCGGGCGACCTGTCGGTGGACCCGTTGCTGGGCATCGGCGGCGCCATGGTGCCGTTCCTGACCGCCGCGGAGTGGCAGTCGGCGTGGAGCCGGATCATGAACGCGCCGTGCCACGCGCGACTGTCCCTGCAAGTGCGCGACTGGACGAGGCTGCTGGATGCGGTTGGAAATCGCGACGCGGGACGCATGGCGGAGCTGGCGGAGCAGATCCTGCGACGGGGCGGCGGCCATACTCAGGCGCAGTTGAGCTATCTGATCCAGGCGGTCGTGGCCGCGCGACTCGCGCGGAACGAACGCGACAGGGCCATGGCGCTCTGGCGGGAAGTCACCCGGGACGCGGAGGCAAACCGGGAGAATCTGCTGCCGGATTTCTTGCGCGCCCATCTCTTTTCCAGGAACGGGAAACTGGCGGTATCGGGGAGGCCGAGTCCAGGCAAGTGACGATTTTGGTCACTTTTTGACAGGAGCCGCGAAGGTCATTTCCTGGAAATGGACCTGTAACAGGCGAATCGGCCCCTAAATGCCGCTCGAACCGGCATTATTTCACGCGCATATTGGTGCTCCGCTGGCTGGCACAGGTCTTGCTGCCAATGGGGCTGCGGGCAATGAAAATTGCTTGATTTTTCGGAAGATTTTCAGAAATTCAATTACCTAGAGGAGCAACTCAATGCGTTACGTCCAGAAGGGTTTCACGCTGATCGAACTGATGATCGTGGTCGCGATCATCGGCATTCTGGCGGCGGTCGCGATCCCGGCGTACCAGGACTACATCGCGCGTTCGCAAGTATCGGAGGCGGTGAGCCTGACGGCGGGCGGCAAGACCCCGTTGGCGGAGTTCTATGCTGACAAGGGAATCTGGCCGTCGGAAGCGAGCGACGTGATGGGTAACGTGGCCGGCAAGTACGTGAGTGCCATCACGATCACGACCGGCAACGGCGTTTCGGGCACCCTGGTCCTGACGGCGCGGATGAAGAATTCGAACGTCAACTCCTCGATTCTCGGATCGACGCTCGAACTGCAAACCTCGGACAGCGGGAAGACCTGGCTCTGCACCGGCGGCAACATCGGCGTCAAGTATCGTCCGGCGGCCTGCCGTTAAGCGTTCCTAGTATTGAAGCACGTGGGAAGCCCGCCGGCCTGGCGGGCTTCTTTTTGGGGACGCCGTCTGGCACGGGTAGCCTCAGCGAGAGGGGAGCACTGAGGATGAACATACAAAAGGGTTTTACCTTGATCGAACTGATGATCGTGGTCGCGATCATCGGGATTCTGGCAGCGGTCGCCATCCCGGCGTACCAGGATTACATCGCGCGTTCGCAGGTGTCGGAAGCCGTCAGCCTGACGGCGAGCGGCAAGACGCCCCTGGCGGAATTCTATGGAGACAAGGGCATCTGGCCATCCGAGGCGAGCGAGGTCATGCGCAGCTTGAGCGGCAAGTACGTGAGTGCCATAACCATCACGTCCGGTAACGGCGTTTCGGGCACCGTGGTCCTGACGGCGCGGATGAAGGACTCGAACGTCAACACCTCGATCCTTGGCTCGACGCTCGAGCTGACCACCGCGGACAGCGGGAAGACCTGGCTCTGCACCGGCGGCACGATTCAAACCAAGCTCCGCCCTTCGGCGTGCCGTTGACGCAATAGCGCCGTATCGACTGCCGCGGCAGCAGCCAGGCCCCTTCTTCTCGCGGGCCAGAGTGGATCTGGCGCGGCAAGGTGCGAAGTCCTGATGCCAGGCGCCGGCGGGAAGTCGTCGCCGGAGTAACCGCGCATCTGCCGGGTGCGCATCCCGCATCGGACGCGTCCTCGCACGAGACGTTTGCGGACCGGCTAGCGACCCCGGGCAATTGCCGCTGGTGCTCCGGCTTGTTATGCTGCAACGCCGCCGGCGCTGATCGGGCGCCGATCGACTCCCAGTGCACAATTTTTGCGTATCCGCATGCGTTATTCCCGCGCGAATCCCAGTCCCCGCTACACGGAGCTGCAGCAGCTCTATTGCCAGATGCATGAGGAAGGAGAACGCTTTCTCGGCGTTCCGCCCGAGAAGACGTTTCCGGGCAGCAGCCTTCCGGCGCAGGCCGGGCGCATCAAGCGGCTCATCGTGCAGACGGGCGCGCTGACCGTGCTCGATTACGGCAGCGGCAAGGGCCGGCAGTACGAGCCGCACACGATCCGGGACGCCTCGGGCGCGACCTGGGCCGACGTGATCGACTACTGGGGCGTCGACGAGGTGGTGTGCTATGACCCCTGCTACGCGCCGTTCAGCCGGCTACCGAGCGGAACGTTCGACGGCGTGATTTGCACCGATGTCCTCGAGCACTGCCCGGAAGAGGACATTCCCTGGATCGTCGAGGAGATCTTCTCCTACGCGACGCGATTCGTGTTCGCCAACGTCGCGTGCTTCCCGGCGCGCAAGCGGCTGCCCACGGGCGAGAACGCGCACTGCACCATCCGGCCGGCCGCGTGGTGGCAGGCGCTCCTCGAGGAGGCTGCCGCCCGCCGCCCGGGCATCGCATGGGAGGTATGGGTGCAGTCGAGCGTCGAGGGGCCGCAGGGGCCGCAGTATTCGGAGCTCAGGTTCGGCAACGCCCTATGATCAACGTGTTCATCGGCTACGACCCGCGCGAAGCGGTCGCGTTCAGCGTTCTCGCCTACAGCATCCAGGCACGCGCGTCGGCACCGGTCTCCGTCGCGCCGCTCATGCTGTCGCAGCTGAAGGGCGTGCTTACCCGCGAGCGCCACCCGCTGCAAAGCACGGACTTCTCGTTTTCGCGGTTTCTTACCCCCTACCTGTCCGGCTTCTCGGGCTGGTCGGTGTTCATGGACTGCGACATGCTGATGCTGGATGACGTCGCCGCGCTGTACGCGCTGCGCGACGACCGCTACGCGGCGATGGTGATCAAGCACGACCACGTGCCCACGGAAACGGTGAAATTCCTGGGCGAGCCGCAGAGCCGGTACGAGAAGAAGAACTGGTCGAGCGTGATGTTGTTCAACAACACGCGGTGCCGCGCGCTCACGCCGGAATACGTCAACACCGCGAGCGGGCTCGAGCTGCACCAGTTCAAGTGGCTCGGGAACGACGACCTGATCGGCGGGCTGCCGGACCGGTGGAACCACCTCGTGGGCTACGACCCGCCGCGGCGGGATGCCGCGCTCGTGCACTACACGCTGGGCGGCCCCTATTTCGAGGCCTACCGGAACTGCGAATACGCAAGAGAATGGTTTGCCGAGCGCGACGCGATGCTGCGCACGGTCGACCGCCCGCGGGCCTAGGCCAGTCCGGGATTGCCCGCCACGCCGATGAGCTCGGGCCGGTTGGGGGTGACCGGCCGCACGACCTTCCGCGATCTCAGGTAGCGGGCGACGATCTCCCAGACCGGCTCGCCGCTTGCGCCCTCGGCCACCGGCGCCCAGCTCGCGACGCGATAGCGCTTGCCGGGCTCGATAGGCTGGCCGTTGAGCATCATGCCGCTGATTCTCGAGCCGATCTTCTGCGCCGGGCTGCAGCGATAGCGCATGCCGCCGATCCGGACCATGTCCCCGCCCTGCTGGTAGTACGGGTCCGGATTGAACAGGTTGTCGCAGATGTCCTCGAGGATGTTCTTGATCGTCTCCCCGGTCATTTCCGTGACCGTGGTGTAGGGGTAGGTGATCGCGGTCTGGTCCATCACGTGCTCCAGCGTGATCGCCTGGCCGGGCAGTATCGTCGTGCCCCAGCGGAAGCCCGGCGAGAACGCGATTTGCGCGCCCTTCGCCTCCATCAGCGCGTCGAGGATCAGCTGGTCGAAGGTGCCGGTGAAGTTGCCGCGGCGGTAGAGCAGCGCCTCGCTCACCGCGAGGGTCTCGGACAGCTTCTTCTCATAGGGCGCGCGGTGCTTGCGGATGAGGCGGTCCATCTCCGCATCGGGGGGCAACAGGTTCGCGAATACGGGCAGCAGGCGGTAGCGATAGCCGGCCATCCGCTTTCCGCGCACGTCCACGTCCAGAACCGCGAGGAACTTGCCGTTCGAGCCGGCGTTGGTGACGATCGTGGTGCCGCGGGCATTCCTGACGACAATCGGCTCGGGGATGGCGTCGTGGGTATGCCCGCCGAGTATGACATCGATGCCCGTGACGCGCGTCGCGAGCTTCAGGTCGACGTCGGTCCCGTTGTGGGAAAGCAGGATCACCACCTGAGCGCCCTTGCGGCGCGCCTCGTCCACCGCCTGCTGCAGTGATTCCTCCTGGATGCCGAAGGTCCACTCGGAGACGAAATACCGGGGATTGGCAATCGGCGTGTAGGGAAATGCCTGCCCGACGATGGCCACCGGCACGCCGCCCATCTCGCGTATCGTGTACGGCTTGAACACCGGGTCCCCGAAATCCGCGGTGCGGACGTTCTGGGCCAGGAACTCCGTCTTGCCGGCCAGGTCCTTTTTGATCACCTCGCGCACGCGCGCGGCTCCGTAGGTGAATTCCCAGTGGCCGGTCATGATGTCCACGCCGAGGAGCCGGCTCGCGTCGATCATATCCTGCGCCTTCGTCCAGAGGGCGGTCGCCGAACCCTGCCAGGTGTCGCCGCCGTCGAGCAGCAGCGCGCCCGGGCGCTGCGTGCGCACGCGCTTCACCAGGGTGGCGAGATGCGCGAACCCGCCGACCTTTCCGTAGACCTGCGCCGCTTTCTCGAAATCGATGTGCGTAAAGGCGTGGGCGGCGCGGGTGGCGGGCCGGATTCCAAAATGCCGTAGCAGGGCCTCGCCGACGAGGTGCGGCGGCTTGCCCAGGCTGTCGTGGACTCCGATGTTGACATCCGGCTCGCGGAAGTAGACCGGCAGCAGCTGCGCGTGGCAATCGGTGAAATGCATCACCGAAACGGTGCCGGGTTTCGGCAGATCGTAGAGCGGATCGGTCCCGCTTGCGGCGCGCGCATGGCCGAGCGGCGCGCCGTAAGCGCCTGCCACGGCCAGCATCTGCAGAAATTCCCGACGCGAAATGGACATGGCCACACCCTGAAATCAAAAGCGCGCGTCGAACGGCGGGGCGACCGCCGGTTCCAACGCGCGCGGGTGAACCGGCGCCAGAGGCAACCGGTTTACCGCTTGTTCACCGGGGATTGCGGATCCAGCAGATAGGCGACGACGTGCGCGATCTGCTCCGGCGTCAGGTGCCGGTTCGAGCCCAGGCGCGGCATGTTTGCGCAAGGCGCGTACGCCCACGGGTTGTAGATGCGCTCGTAGGTGAGCTTTGCGACGGCTTCCGAGTTGCCGCGCTGCGCACCGTAGCCGGTGAGGGACGGCCCGAGATTGCCGACGTTGAACTCCTTGGGCGCGAGCGCGTGGCAGTTGGAGCAAAGCGCGCCGTTGCCCAGGGGTGCCTTGCCCTTTTCGAGCTTCCCGCCCCGGATGCGCGAGCCGGAGCCGTTGTAGGCAAGCTTCGCACCCACTTTCCAGTCGCCCGTGAACCTTCCCGACGCGGGATACCGGATGGAGGCACGGGCGAGCTTCACGACTTCCGCCGCCTCCTCCTGGGTGAGCTTCGCGCTGCCGACCTTGCTGCAGATCTGCTGCGACCGGTCCTGGGCAACGCGTTCCCCAAAAGCCTTCGGCGCCTTGGCGAAAGTGTTGTGGACCATTTTTTCCCCGATCTGCCGCGTCGTCGCCTCGTCGGGAAAAGTCCCGCAGCCCGTGACGACGAACAGCGGTGCGGCGCACGCCGCCCACGGCAGCCATTTTCTTGTACGCATAGTTTCCTCCTCTGCCCTTCAGCGCTTCACGCCGGGCATGTTGATGACGGCGCCATTGCCCTGATAGTTGAGATAGCTGGTGAGGGCAGTCGTGACGTCGGACAGATAGGGGAGGTCGGGCATGCGCATCTGCCAGTAGCAGATCTTGAGCCGCCACTGCATCGTGCGCAGGTTGCTTTGCGTCCCAAGATAAGCCGGCCAGGTCGTAACGACGTCCTGCAGCTGCTTCCGGTCGGTCATGTTCGGCAGGTCCTGCAGCCGGATGCGCTTGCTGTTTTCCCCGTGACAGGTGACGCAGGCGAAGTCGGTTGGCCCGTTCCGGCGATAGAAAATGTACTCGCCGGCCTTGTAAGCGTCGTACTCCTTCTGATGGGACAGGCGCACGTTCATCTTCATGCCGTTGGAGCGGGAGGCGACGTAGGCGGCCAGGGCTTCCATGTCGGACATGCGGTCAAGATTGCCCATCGCCGACTTGGCAAGTTCCTCCGCCTTGTAGCCCTGCAGCGCGACCATGCACGTCACCAGCCGCGAATCCAGATCCTGTACCATATCCGTGTCCGAGAAATACCGCGGCAGCGCGGCGTAGGCGCCTTCGAGCTTGCCCGGGCCGATGCCGAAGTCGCACCGCTCCAGCGACGCATTCTTCGGGCCCCGCTTCTGATGGAAGATCTTCTTGCCCCGATCGATCCAGAGCTCCCCGGGGTTGTCCTCGGCCAGCATCTGGCGCCCGACCCCGAGCGGGCCGCCCGACTGCGCCGACGCCAGCGTCACGCCGCCCGCCGTCAGGCAGGCAACCGCGATTGCGGCTAGGCCGCGTACCATTCTCGGCATGTTTTCCTCCTCCGTTGATCTTAACCGCGCGATCGGCTGCTGCGGCCGGCGTCACGATGCCGCGGCCACCGCGACTTCGTCCGAGCGCTTGTCGCCCTTGTTGTCCGTCCAGGTCACCCCGATCCGGTCGCCCGCCTTCGCGCCCTTGACGCGCAGCCCCAGGAAGGGGTTGCGCGACACGGCCTGGCTCCATTGCGCATCGAGCACGGTCTTGCCGTTGTGGGTGACCACGACGTTCTGAATGAAATGCAGGGGGATGACCTGGCCTTTTGCATTCTTGCGCTGGCCGGTCTCCATGGGATGCAGCATGAGGATGCGCACGTCCGCAACATCGCCCTTCAGGATGGCGCGGATTCTCATCGGTTCTGCCATGATGCGGTCCTTTCGTCCTCGGTGGCCGTCGGTCAGCCGCAGCCGCCGACGGTGATCTTGATTTCCTTCTTGGCGACGTAATAGCGCCCGCCGGCCTTGACCACGGCCCAGACGTCGGAGGTCTGCCCCATTTTCAGCCGCGTCGAGACATAGCCGTCGCCGCCGGAGGCGAGGTTGAAGGTGGCCGCGAGCGGGAACGGGTTCTTCTCGGCGACGATGGAAATCTGCTCGGTGTTCGGAATCCGGCTGGTGACCGCGACCGGCACGATGGCGCCGTTTTCCGCGATGTCCGGCGCCGTGATCGCGATGTCCTTCGATTCCGCGGCGTCGCTGGCGCCCAGCGATTTCAGCACGGCGACGATCCCCTTCGATTCGAAGCCCGCCTTGTTCCACGCCGCCCACGCCTGGCCCGACTCCAGCAGCCCGGCGGTTGAGGCGACGGCCAGCGCGCCGACGCCGGCGGCACGTTCTATAAAATCTCTGCGCGACTTGTTCATGGATGCTCCTCTAAACAACATGGGCACACGACGGTGGTCCGCCGCTTGTGCTGGGATGAATACGCGTTGATGCTCCGACGACATGCTAGACAGGAAAAAAAGTCCTGTCCACATAAAGGGCTTATCGGCCCATAAAAGATTCTGCATCCGCCGGTGCGTTGCCGTCCATCAGACCGCCGGCCGCGCGCTCAACGGGAACCGGCCATCCAGTGTCCTGATTTGCCGCCTTTTTTCTCGATAAGCCTGACGTGCTCGACGCGCATGCCGCGATCGGCGGCCTTGCACATGTCGTAGATCGTGAGCAGCGCGACCGCGACCGCGGTCAGCGCTTCCATCTCCACGCCGGTGCGCCCGACGGTTTCCACCGTCGCCACGCAATCCACGGCCCGGGCCTTGCGGTTCAGCTTGAACTCGACGCCGACATGGGTCAGCGCCAGCGGGTGACACAACGGAATCAGCCCGGCGGTTCGCTTGGCGGCCTGAATCGCGGCGATGCGCGCGACGCCGAGCACGTCGCCCTTGCGGGCGCCGCCGGAGGCGATTCGCCGCAGCGTCGCGGGCAGCATGCGTATGCGACCGCCGGCGCGGGCGACGCGGTGCGTTTCCCGCTTCTCGGCCACATCCACCATCCGGGCGCGGCCGCGCGCGTCCAGATGGGTCAGTCTCGGCACGCCCGCGGCTCCGCCCCGCAAATTTCGCCCACGTTAGGAACTCCCTCGTGACGGAATTATCATAGCATTCTGATGCTGCGCCTGATCCTGATCCTCGCCCTGCTGGCCGTTCCCCGCGCCGTCGCCGACGGCCTGCCGGATCTCGGCGACGTTTCGCAGGCGGGATTCTCTCCGCTCCAGGAACGCCAGCTCGGCGAGAGCATCATGCGCGAGATCCGCGCCGATCGCAGTTACCACGACGAGCCCGAGGCGACCGACTACATCAACGCACTGGGCCGTCGCCTGGCCTCGCGCAGCACCGATACGCGCCAGGAATTCGATTTCTTCCTGATCCGGGACGGCCAGATCAACGCCTTTGCGCTGCCCGGGGGGTTCATCGGCGTCAACACCGGGTTGATGCTCGCGGCGCAAAGCGAGTCCGAGCTCGCGGGCGTGCTGGCGCACGAAATCGCGCATGTCACCCAGCGCCACATTGCGCGCATGATCGCCCAGCAGAAGCAGAGCACGGTCACGAGCCTGGCGTCGATTGCCGCCGCGATTCTGCTCTCGCGCGTGAGCTCCGACGCCGCCCAGGCCGCGATCGCGTTCGGCCAGGCCGGCATGATCCAGAGCCAGCTCAACTTCACCCGCGACAACGAGCGCGACGCCGACCGGACGGGGCTCCAGATGCTCGACCAGGCGGGTTTCGATCCGCACGCGATGGCGACTTTTTTCGAGCGCCTGCAGCGCGCGACGCGCGTCTACGAAAGCGGCGCGCCTTCGTACCTGCGCACGCATCCGCTCGGTTTCGAGCGCATCGCCGACATGCAGAACCGGACGCAGGAGTTCAGCTATCGCCAGGTGCCCGACAGCCTTGACTTCCAGTTGATCCGCGCGAAGCTCCGGTCGCAGCTGGACGCGCCGCGCGATGCGATCGCGTTCTTCGAGCAAAGTCTCGTCGAGCGCAAGTACCTGAGCGAAGCGGCCAGCCGCTACGGCCTGGCGCTTGCCCACCTGCGCGCGCACGACACCGTGCTGGCGCAAAAAGAGTTCGGCCTCCTGCGAAAACGGGTGCCGTCCAGCCCCATCGTCGAGACGCTCTCCTGCGAGCTCGCCCATGCCAGCGGCCCGGCGGCGGCGCTCGGCTGCTATCGCGACGCCCTGCGGCGCTATCCCGCCTACCGCGCGCTCGTCTACAACGGCGCCAATGCGCTGCTCGCCACCGGACGGGCAGGCGAGGCCCTGCAGCTGGTGGAAGGGCGGTTGCGGGATGGGGCGAGCGACCACCGGCTTTACCTGCTGCAGGCCCGCGCTTACGCCGCACTCGGCAAGCGCCTCGCCCAGCATCGCGCCCAGGCCGAGGCCTACGCGCGACAGGGCAACCTGGGCGCGGCGGTCGAGCAGCTGCAAATCGGGTTGAAGAGCGGCGACGGGGATTTCTTCCAGATGTCGAGCGCCGAGGCCCGGCTGCGGGAATTGCGCAAGCTCGACGCCGAAATGCGGCGCAACTCGCCGAAACCCTAGTCGTAACGGGCGTCACGGCGCCGCGCGCGCCGCCCTAACGAGCGTCGTGAAAATGACTGACGCCGCTCGACCCCTCACCCCTTCCCCCTCTCCCGAGTGGAGAGGGCAAATGGTCGGCGGAAAATGGCTTGTCAGCCATTTATCCGAGACTCAATAGGGCCCGGGCCCCGTGCCCTTATGGTATTGTATTGCATGGATTTTTCACGCGCGACGACGGTGCCCGGTCTGCCGGCGGTCATGGACAAGATCGGGAAGTACGAGGTCATCAAGGAGCTGGGAAAGGGCGCGACCAGCGCCGTCTACCAGGCCTACGATCCCTTCCAGAACCGCCAGGTCGCGATCAAGCTGGTGTACCCCGAGGCGCTGGGCGACAAGGAGCACGGCAGGCGTTACCGCAAGCTCTTCGTCACGGAGGCCTCCCTCGCGGGCAAGCTCTCGCACCCGCACATCGTCGCGATCTACGACGCCGTGGCCGACGAGCACGCGAGCTACCTCGTCATGGAATACGTGGACGGCACCACGCTCGAGCAATACTCGCGCCACGACAGCCTGCTGCCGATCCAGCGCATCGTGGAAATCGTATACAAATGCGCGCGCGCCCTCGAGTACGCCTCCCGCCAGGGCGTAATCCATCGCGACATCAAGCCCGCCAACATCCTGCTCGCCGGCGAGACCGACATCAAGATCTCGGATTTCGGCGCGGCGCTGACCGTGGCGGCCGAGACCACGCAGGTGAGCGGCGTCGGCTCGCCGGCGTACATGTCTCCCGAGCAGGTGAAGGAGGAGTCGCTTACCTACCAGACGGACATCTTTTCGCTGGGCGTCCTGATGTTCCAGCTGCTGACCGGCCGGCTGCCGTTCCAGGGAACCAACAACTACAGCATGATCTACCAGATCATCAACGTCGAGCCGCCGCGGCCGATTCAGGTACGGCCCGATATTCCGCCGCGCGTGGACGCGATCGTAATGCGGGCGCTGCAGAAGGACACTTCCCGGCGCTACCAGACGTGGGACGAATTCGCGCATGATCTCGCCACGGCGCTCGGCGCCGAGGAGAAGCGGGAGTCGGGGTTCGCGGAGAGCGAGAAGTTCGACACGCTGCGCGCGCTGGCGTTCTTCCGGCACTTCACCGACGTCGAGCTGTGGGAGGTGCAGCGGCTGGCGACCTGGCACCAGCATCCGCGAGACACGGCGCTGATCCAGGAAAACGACATCGGCTCCTCGTTCTTCATCCTGGTGTCGGGCGAGGTCAAGGTCACCAAGCAGGACCGGCTGATCAACGTGCTGAAGGCGGGCGAGTGCTTCGGGGAGATGGCCTACCTCGGCAAGCAGAAGTTCCAGCGTTCCGCGAGCGTCATCGCGTTAAACACGATCACGGTGATCGAGGTCCGCGCCGAGACGCTCGCGCAGGCATCGGAACTCTGCCGCTACCATTTTCACAGCGCGTTCCTGGAGCTCCTGGTGGACCGGCTGGCGATGGCCAACCTGCGGCTCTCCCAGCTGCTCGTCGACAAAAACATCAGCGTATTCTGAACGTCGGGGACGGTCGCCGGCGACGCGCTGCCGGGATGCCCGGAAGGCCCTATCGCCGCTCGGAAAATGACGGATTTAGGGGTGGGACGCCGGGGAAACTGTGCTAGGATTTCCGGGCGTTCCGCGGAACCGGGGACGATTCACAAACTATAAACTGGAGTCAAACATGGGGACCTTGAATTTGTCGCGTGTTTCCAAAGAGTTGCATCGTAGGCGACAGCATGGCCAGGGGATGACCGAGTACATTATCATCGTTGCCCTGATCGCGATCGCGGCGATCGGCGTCTACAGCTTCTTCGGCCAGACCGTGCGCCAGCAGACGGCCGGCATGGCGAAGGAGCTTTCCGGCCAGAGCGCGAGCGGGCAGATCTCCGGCGCCAAGAGCGCTGCTGACGGTGCGGCCAGCGATGCGGGCCAGAAGAAGGGCATGGGGGACTACTCGAGCGGCGGGGCGGCGGCGGGCGGCACCCCTTAATCCGGGCGTCACCTTCGTTCGGGGGTTCCACGTCCGGCCTCTCATGCTGAGGGGAGGATACAGGTTGTCCGCGCGTCAGCGTGGACAGGCACTGGTCTTCGTCGGCATCACGATGGTGATCGTGCTGCTGGGTGTCGTGCTGCTCTACAACGTCGCGCAGCTCACCACCCAGAAGATGAAATTGCAGAACACCGCGGACGCGGCGGCCTACAGCGGCGCGCTGATCGAGGCGCGGGACTACAATTTTTCGGCCTACGCCAACCGCGCGATGATCGCCAACCAGGTCACCGTCGCGCAGCTGGTGGGCGCGGTGTCCTGGCTGCGCAATCTCGACAGCGTCTACCGCACCGGGC